>MAAC01015752.1_pt1 | contig 37348 bp, 42 predicted proteins | sample 1115981 | NCBI WGS metagenome assembly MAAC01 (sample SAMN04961126, study PRJNA320927) | seawater metagenome | isolation source: sample BD02T64 sea water enriched with oil for 64 days | place: USA:Gulf of Mexico | collected 2013-07-27 | reverse complement strand
TTTAGGCCAAACTCTCTAAGAACCTGTTGGCACCACTGTTTGATTCGTTCATCGGTGAGATCGAATTGGTTTTCATCATCGATGGCTAACCCAACAAAATGTTGTTGATCGGGGGTTAATGCTTTTGACTCCTTAAACTCAAACCCGGCTACAGGCCAGTAACCTACAGTTTTGGCACCTTGATTACAGACTTTAGCCCAGAGATACCCCATAGCGTCGAGAAACCAGTCAGGATAACCCTCCTGGTCGCCGAGCCCGAATAGCGCGACTGTTTTTCCGGTGAGATTGAGTGTGTCGATGCCGTCCCAGATATTCTCCCAGTCTTCCTGTAATTCACCATAATCCCAAGTGGGAATGCCCAGTATCAGATAGTCATATTCTTCCATCATGGCGATGGGTTCATCGGCCACATTATAGATGTCGACTTGTGGTTGCCCTTGGAGTGCGTCACTAAGAGAAGCATTCAGCTCGTCACCTATTTTTTCAGCCACCATTTCGGTATAGCAAGTGGATGAACCGTAGAATAGTCCGATCGGTGCATGATTGATGTTGGATGCAGAGCACATCTAGACAGCGCCTTCAAAGTCCAATTGACGCCACGCTTCATAGACGATAAGTGCAACGGTATTGGACAGGTTCAGGCTGCGACTTTCTGCTTGCATAGGAATGCGGAGCACCTGTTCTGGTGGTAGCGCATGACGGAATTCTTGGGAAAGGCCGCGGGTTTCAGGACCAAAAACCAACGTATCTCCTGACTTGAAGGCAATATCGGTATAGCGGGTGTGTCCTTTGGTGCTGATGGCAAATACTCGATCGGGTTGTTCACTTGTCACAAAGGTTTCCCAGTTGGGGTGTACCTTGGCATCTTGCCACTCCCGGTAATCGAGTCCAGCACGTCGTAGCCGTTTGTCATCAAGCTCAAAGCCGAGGGGTTCTATCAAATGCAGAGCAAACCCGGTGTTGGCGCAGAGCCGGATAATATTACCCGTATTCGGTGGGATTTCGGGTTCAAACAGAACGATATTTAGCATGGGGCTGACTTCATTGATAAGAGTGCATATAACTTTCTCTGCGGTATGATGCAGTTTGCTTGGTCAAATGACCAGTAGAGAGCGCAAATGGCTAGGGCTAGCCATTATGTTGTTATTTTAATGGCAGTGGGAAGCGGTGACTAGCGTGTTAATGGTTTGGAGTATTAATGGAAAACCCTGATAGAGAAAATACTATTGAGCACGTCAAAGCTCACCACCACCCTCATTTAATTGCCAAACGGCTAGCCGATGGGCCAGAGTCAATTTACCTCAAAGAATTCATCTATGGTGCGGTAGATGGAGCTATTACCACATTTGCCGTTGTGGCCGGTGTGGCGGGTGCAGGCATGTCTGCTGGTGTGATCATTATTCTCGGCTTTGCCAATTTGTTGGCCGATGGCTTCAGTATGGCAGTCAGTAATTTTCTCAGTATACGAGCAGAGAATCAGCATCGGACCAAAGTCCGTCAGATGGAGTTGGCGGAGATTGAACGTTTTCCAGAGGGAGAGAAAGAGGAAGTTCGCCAAATATTTGCCATGAAGGGATTTGAAGGACAATTGCTGGAAGACGCTGTGGAGGTGATCACTTCTGATACTGAAAAGTGGGTGGATACAATGTTGCAGGAAGAGCATGGTATGACCCTTCAGGAGCATGATGCTTTGAAGGGTGGCTTGGCGACTTTTTGTGCATTCTGTCTAGTGGGTTTTGTGCCTCTGGGGACTTATGTGGCCAACTGGATTTGGCCTGGCTTTGTGGCTAATCCCTTCGGTTGGTCCATAGGCTTAACCGCAGTAGCTTTCTTCTGGGTAGGTGCAGTGAAAGGTAAGTTTGTGTCCCATTATTGGCTGTTGTCCGGCCTGGAGACGGTGGCTGTAGGTGGCGTTGCCGCTAGTATGGCCTATGGGGTTGGTGTGCTGCTAAAAGGCTTGGTTGGCTAAGTGATTGTCTGAGACATAGAGCTTTATCCGTATCAGATATTTTCCATCTCCACCATTAAATCATCAGAGAGTGATTCCAGCTCATCTTGAAGTTGATCTTTATTAAGGGCAGAGCCTGGGAGCCGTACTTTTGCTGTGGCTCGGAATAATATTTCTGAGCTCATGGGTGCATCTTCACAATTAGTGCTGAGTTCTTCCACATTCACATGTAGGCGAGCCAGAAGGGAAGAGAGTTCGCCAACAATACCGGGCCGGTCATTGCCTACTACGGAGAATATAAGGTGTTCACCCATTACTGGTTCAGCACCCGTGCTGGCTTCACCGCTGACCCGAATGCCCTGACTATTAAGTTCGTTTAATGCAGACAACAGCGTGGATTGCTTTTCCTCGGCAATATCTACCAACAAAATACCGGCGAACTTTCCGGCTAAGCGAGACATATTACTTTCCAGCCAATTACCACCATTCGTAGTGACCACGTCAGCCACTTTTTCAATAATGCCCGGGCGGTCATCTGCAATAATGGTGAGAGCGAGATAATGGTTCATGGCTGGGTCATCCTGATGGCTGGTTTGATGGCAGTGTACCCGGATATTATGCCGTATCAGTTATGGCCTGGGAACGTCAGGATAAAACAAGTATCCAATGGGTGACTGTTAGAAGTGTAGGGTAGGGAGAGGTCAATGATAAATACACGATTTATGTTGTTAGTACTGTTGTGCTGTATCGGTTTCGGTTTCGGTATCGGTATCAGTTCAACGGTTAGTGCGCAGGAAGGAGTGCCCCAGGGCGTGCTTCAGGGCTCTCATCGGACCCCGGAATTTGTACTGCGAGATCAATACCGTCATCCACTGGAAACATTGGCATTTTTTGGTGTGGAGTCAGGAATGACGGTGGTGGAAATCTGGCCGGGAAAGGGCTGGTATACCGAGATACTGGTACCCTACGTGGGTGATGGTGCTTTTTATGCGGCTCACTTTCCCACGGGCGTTGGTGTGGATTATTACGATAAAAATCACACGCTATTTGTTAAAAAACTCGCTGTACACCCCGAGGTCTACCGTCGTGTCAACATGGCTTCTTTTGACCCTAAACGTAATCAGTTAACGGTGCCCAAAGGCAGTGTTGATCAGGTGCTGACGTTTCGCAATGTTCACAACTGGTTGCGTTCAGAGAGTGAGGCCAGTGCCTTTGAGTTGTTTTACAAAGCGTTAAAACCGGGTGGTGTGTTGGGGGTTGTTGAGCATCGTGCATTGGAGGGTACTGATTGGGAGGCTATGAAAACCAGTGGTTATATGACTGAGCAATATGTCATTAACCTGGCTCAAAAGGCTGGGTTTGTGTTGGAGGCAACATCAGACATTAACAGTAACCGGAAAGATACCAAGGGCCATCCAAGGGGCGTTTGGACACTACCGCCCACGTTGCGGTTAAAAGAGCAGGATCGTGATAAATATTTAGCCATTGGCGAAAGTGATCGTATGACATTGAAATTTAGGAAGCCGGAATAGCTCATGATTGAAGTTCCCTTAGCTCGAATTTCAGACGATATTCTCAATGCAATTATTGAGGACTTTATTGCCCGTGAGGGTACAGACTATGGTTCCTCTGAGGTGGCTTTCGAGACAAAAATTCAGCAAGTAACAAGGCAAATTGAGCGGGGTGATGTAGTGATAACGTTTGACCCTGAAACGGAAAGCTGTAACTTGCTGACCAAACACCAGTTTCAGCGCTTTCAGCAAGAGCAACGACTGCAACAAGAACAACAATCTTAAGCAAGCCAGCAATGAATTATTTGATTGATCAACCCGCCGCAGGGAAAAGCTCTTACGGTACATTAATATTTGCCCATGGTGCTGGTGCGCCCATGGACAGTGATTATATGCAGTCACTGACTGCAGAACTCAATGCTGCTGGTATAGCGGTGGCACGCTTTGAATTTCCCTATATGCAGCAGCGACGGGAGACAGACAAAAAACGACCCCCGGATCGTGCACCGATACTGCTAGATTGCTGGCGTGAAGTTTATGGCGAGCTTTTAAACTGTACAGAGTTACCCCAGCCACTCTTGATTGGTGGTAAATCCATGGGAGGCCGGATGGCCAGTATGGTCGCCGATGAGTTAGGTGTGGCAGGTCTTTGCTGTTTTGGTTATCCCTTTCATGCGCCGGGAAAACCAGAAAAAATGCGCACTGAACACTTACTTACCATTAATACACCCACCTTAATTTTTCAGGGTACCCGAGACCCTTTTGGCAAGCCCAATGAGTTGGCCCCAGTTCCTTTTAGCGATGCGATAAAAATACACTGGCTGGAAGATGGCGATCATGATTTAAAGCCACGCAAACTATCGGGTTTACTTCAGCAGGAACACTTGAAAACGGTCGCCGCTCTGGTCTCAGAGTTAGCTCGCCCTAGCTGAAGGTGACAGGGGGTGATAAAGGTAAAGGGAATGATAAAGGAGAGTTAGGTTTACCAGTGGTGAGGTTTTTTCAGGGGGCAGAAACTTACCACCTTCATGAGGTGGATATTTCCAGTGGCCGTCTCCCAGTGGCAATGTCCGAGTGATAATGCCTAATCAGTGGTGACTAATCAGGACTTAACTCAGGACTCAACCAGCTTGGAGATTGCCGCCAGTGCTTCCGGATCTTGCGCCTTGATCTTGTTGGCGATGTGATGCTGGAAGAAATACCGGAAAGACTCTTCTGCTTTAGCAGGGTAGAGGCTCTCATCACCTGGCAGCACGGGTGTACTGACAACTTTATCGTCGTCAATAAGCATGCCTTCTAGCGCACCATCAGAGTGGAGTCGCCAGCTGACTACTTCCTTCAATATGATGTTTTTAAAACCATCATTTGAAAGTACCGCATGAGTGCCAATGGTGTCTGGAATTTCCTGCACCACGTCACGGCCAGTATCACAGTCGAATTCATAGTATTCGGCTGCAGTTTCCAGCTCCATGACTTTGTGAATAGGCGCTTCGAAAAACACTTCGTCAATGCCCGGATCGTAATAACCTTCCCAGTGACCGTTAAGTGGATCCTGTATTTCAGTGCACGGCATAATGTCATCCAGCCATGGCACAAGACCTACTATTTCGCCATCTGCCCGCAGTGCCCAACACAAGACTTTAATACTGAAAAACTTGGATGGGTGAGACTCGTTGGAATAGATCATTTCAAGACCATCGAGCTCAGGGGCGAGACGAATAATGCGACGGTTGAGAGGGGAAGAGAAAGACTCCCCGGTGAAGAGGTCGACCACATTATCTGTGTTGTGGCCTGATGTTGAGGTAGTCATAATACGCCTCCTCAAATGGTAGTTAGACAAAGGCACGTATGTAGAGTTTCTTATCGTGCCAGAATCCTGAGTGGTGGACAGGATTCTGTGGCCACCACACTACATAAGGTACTACCGATCATCTAAAAGCACAATACCTAGGGTATGATTTTTGTGAGCTACTATTTTGCCTACGGTTCAAACATGAATTCTGAGCGTATGTCAGCACGTGATCTACAGGTTTTAAGCGCCTGCTCTGGGTGGCTGGAAGGCTTTGGTTTGCGCTTCAATAAACGATCACGCCGTGATGCAACACTTGCCTGTGCCAATGTGGTTTATGCGCCTGGAGAGCGTGTGGAAGGCGTGCTGTATCATTTGGCTACGCCAACAGAAATTATCAAGCTTGACCCTCATGAGGGGACGCCGTTTATGTATAGCCGAGAGTTGTTTCAGGTACAGACCATTTCCAGCCTGCTTCCCGCATGGACGTATATCGCCAACCCTGCGGTCATAGACAACACCATCAGGCCTGCGCGTTGGTACGTAGAACACCTGTTGGCAGGAAAAGCATTTCTTACACCAGAGTACTGGGATCGTATTGACCAAACGCCTTGTCGGGAGGCTGTCGATGTCATCTGGTAACCGTTTGGTGGCTGCAATAAGCGCAGCTCAATTGGTCACAACCTTTAACTGCTTGTTTACTGATACCTTCAATACACGGTTGGAGAGTGGGGGTGAGGAACCTATTTATCTGCCTTCTAATGCTACTTGTGATTACCATCGCCTGATTTTTCGCAGTGACTACATATCCAGTGCACTTCATGAAATTTCCCACTGGTGTATTGCTGGAGAGCAGCGCAGACAGATTGTGGACTTTGGATATTGGTATAACCCCGATGGCCGGACAGAGGTTCAGCAGCGAACTTTCGAACAAGTGGAAGTAAAACCCCAGGCGATGGAGTGGATTTTCTCCGTGGCAGCGGGACATTCTTTTAATATCAGTGCTGATAATTTGTCGGCTGATATTGGTGCCAGCCAGGAATTTATGGACTTGGTTGTTCAGCAGGCCGTGGCGTGGTGTGCTTCACCCATGCCTTCCCGTGCAGCAGCATTTACGCGGGCACTTTCTGAGCACTTTAATACCCAGCCATTCTGTGCGGACCATTACCGTAAGTCTTTTATCTGATGTCGTCTCCTCTCTATCTGATCGATGCATCGATTTATATTTTTCGTTATTATTTTGGATTACCTGAAAACTGGCGTAGCCAAGAGGGGTATCCCACTCAGGCAGTTTACGGGTATCTGAAATTTTTATTATCACTGATAGAAAAAGAGTCGCCTGAATATATTGCTGTGGCTTTCGATGAGAGTCTGGGAAATTGCTTTCGAAATCAGATTTACCCGGCTTATAAGGAAAATCGAGTGTTGCCAGATGAGGCGTTGGCATTCCAGCTCAATGCCTGTGTGGAAGTGACGGGTATTTTGGGCGTCATCGGACTTGCCAGCGATACCCACGAAGCGGATGACATTATTGGCACGCTTGCCAAACGTGGAGGTCAAATGAATGGCCGCCAAGTTATTGTGGTGAGCCGAGATAAGGATCTCATGCAGTTGGTTGGCGCTAATGATCTGATTTGGGACTATGGGCAAGCTGAGCCGCAAGATCGAATGGCCATTATGGGGCGCATGGGTGTTTGGCCTGAACAATTGGCGGACTATTTAGCACTGGTGGGAGACAGTATTGATAATATTCCCGGTGTTCCAGGTGTAGGGGCCAAAACAGCTGCCGCACTACTCAAGTATTTTGGAAGTCTTCGTGCACTGTTACAGGCTGGTGAATTGATAGCGGAGGTACCTGTTAGAGGTGCGAAAAATCTGCCTGCTAAAATTGATGCCTATAGAGAACAAATTCTTATGGCAAGAAAGCTCACTAAAATCGCGGAAGATGCTCCACTGGGTAATGTTGATATGAATACTGAGGCGAATATAGAGTTAAAGCGTCAGCCAATAGCACTGGATGCTTTGACCGATTTCTGCCAACGTATGGGGCTTGGTGAGCATCTATTATCCAAAGTAGAAAGATTGGTTGATGGTGTGGAAAGTGCTCAATGAAGAGAAGTGTTACAGAATGAAAATAGTTGCGGACGAGAATATGCCATTGGTTCGGGAGATGTTTTCTCCCTATGGCGAAGTGGTGACTTATCCTGGTCGAGAATTAACCGCAGAGCATGTGTGGGATGCCGATGTATTGTTGGTTCGTTCAGTGACGTTGGTGAACTCGAGTTTGTTGGAGGGTAGCAGGGTCAAATTTGTGGGGTCTGCCACCATTGGGGTTGACCATGTAGATCAGCATTATTTGGCCCAGCGTGGGATCCGTTTTGCTAATGCCCCCGGCTGTAACGCCAATTCAGTTGTCCAGTATGTGCTCTCGGTACTTTTTACGCTGCGTCCTGACTGGATGGAGCAAACTATAGGTATTGTGGGCTGCGGCAATGTGGGTGGCCGGCTGTATCGGATGTTGATCGAGCTGGGGATTAGCTGCCGCTGTTATGATCCTTTTTTAACCAGGGAGCAAATACCTGATTTGGTATCTTTTAACGATGTTCTTCAATCTGATGTGCTGTGTTTACACACACCGCTATCTACAGAGGGCTCTTTTCCTACGTACCATCTTTTTGATGAAGGCGTTCTGGCTCAACTCTCATCAAAGACATTGTTGATCAATGCCGGTCGAGGCGCCGTGGTGGACAATGCGGCGTTGCTTCGTCTATTGCCGGATAAATCATGGCAGGTGGCACTGGATGTTTGGGAGCAGGAGCCTGATATTGCACTGCCACTGCTGGAGCAGGTGGATATCGGAACCCCCCATATTGCTGGCTACAGTGATGATGGCAAGGTTAATGGAACAGAGATGATTCGGGATGCATTTTGTGCTTGGCAGGGGCAGGGTGTTCCTGAAACAGCCTCAAGGCCAGATCAGCCCGTTCAGGTGACGGCTTCCTACTTAGCCCAAGCGGTGTTGGCTACTTATAATGTGGCCGAGGAAGACCAGCGAATGAGGCAGGCTCTGCTAGCTGAAAGTACCGGTCTAGTTGAAAGTACCGGTCTAGTTGAAAGTACTGGTCTAGTTGAAAGTACTGGTCTAGCTGAAAGTACCGATGTGCCCAGTGTCTTTGATCGGCTCCGCAAGACTTATCCACAACGCCTGGAGTTTCAGCATTATCGGGTTGGGGGCACGCCAAGCGAGCAGTTGAGCCGGCAATTATCTGTATTAGGGTTTAGCTGAACTATTTAGTAGATAGGGACGTGTTTGTGGATAGGGGCGTGTAGTGGATAGGGGGAGGTGCTCACTTTGAGGACGATGGTTTTCCATCGTTTGTGTTACCTGCTTCTTCATCAGGGTCAGTGCAGGCTTCCTGCACCATACCTTCAGTGATTGGAATCTCGTTCCCATCTTCATCAATGAGTGCGGCGCCGTGGAAATCAGGGTCTTGCTCTTTCGGAGTTTTATCTTTTTGTTCGGTATTCATTGCTAGCGACATTAGCTCAGTTTCTTGTGAAGGTTGAACATATCACGATTGATAGCGTGGACAAACCCCGGGGTACATAATCCACAGGGTATAATCGTATGGCAGTTTTCTATAGTTAGTTCTGATATTGGTTCTGGAGTAGGTTGTGTTCAGAGTGGGCCTTATTATCAATCCCCTGGCAGGTATTGGTGGTGTTGTTGCGTTGAAGGGCAGTGACGGTAAAGAAACTGTTGCTGAGGCCCTATCGCGAGGTGCTGAGCTCCGTGCACCTCAACGTGCTATTAGAGCATTAGACGTGGTGTCAGAGGGTGCTAACTCTGGAACTGTTAACCCTGTGGCCGTGGCTTTGGTGACATATCCCGGCCCAATGGGGGAGGAGGTTGCCAGACACTGCGGTTTTAGTCCTGAAGTCATCGGTGATATTGACCCCAATGTAACGACACCAGAGGACACGGAGCTTGCAGCAAAGACCATGTCCGAGATGGGGTTGGACATGATCCTGTTTGTGGGTGGCGATGGCACTGCCCGTAATATCTGCAATGCTATTCCTGAAAGCCAGCCTGTTCTTGGTATTCCAGCGGGCGTCAAAATGCACTCGGGTGTCTATGCCATTACCCCTGAGGCGGCGGGCGAGTTGGTTTGTCGGTTGGCCAATGGTGAGTTAGTGGATATACGTCAGCAAGAAGTGCGCGATATTGATGAAGACGCCTTTCGGCAGGGTAATGTACGTGCGCGCTATTACGGCGATCTTCTGGTTCCTGAAGAGGGGCGCTTTATGCAACATGTGAAATCTGGAGGGCGAGAAGTAGAAGCACTTGTTCTTCAGGATATAGCTGGAACGTTAATCGAGGAGATGGAGGATGATTACCTCTATATCGTTGGTCCGGGTTCAACCACACGCGGTTTGATGGAAGAGTTGGGCCTTGAAAATACCTTGTTGGGTGTAGACCTTGTCCGGAGTCGACAAGTATTGGCATTGGATGTCACTGGCTCAGACATTGAACAGGCAGTCGCTGCAGCCGATGGAAAGGTAAAGATTATTATCACACCGATTGGTGGTCAGGGGCATCTGTTAGGCCGTGGCAATCATCAGTTGACCCCTTCTGTTATTAGACAGGTGGGCCGCGATAACTTGGTGGTTATCGCCACAAAGACAAAAATCACTGCACTTAACGGCAGGCCATTACTGGTGGATAGTAATGACCCCGCTTTGGATAAAGCCCTGGCAGGATATATTCCTGTCACCACGGGGTACCGTGATCGAATCCTTTACCCTGTTGGCTAAGTACTTGGTCAGCTAGGACACTACCTGAGTTATCTTAGGCTTCTTTTCGGCGTTATTGAGGCGATACTTTTCCAGGAAGTTGGCCAGCCTGCCGACGGCTTCTTCGAGGTCATCCTCTCTGGGCAGGAAGACAATCCGAAAGTGATCCGGGTTCGGCCAATTGAATGCGGTACCTTGAACCAGCAGAATTTTTTCATCCAGCAGCAAGTCCAGTACCAGCTGTTCATCATCCTCAATCGGGTAGATTTCTGGGTCCAGGCGAGGGAATAGGTACATGGCTGCTTTGGGCTTGACGCAGCTTACCCCTGGAATTTGGGTTAATAATGACCATGCCTTATCCCGTTGTTGTAATAGCCGCCCTTCAGGCCCAATGAGATCATTGATGCTTTGATAGCCCCCCAGAGCCGTCTGAATGGCATACATGGCCGGAACATTGGCGCACAGTCGCATAGAGGAAAGCATTTCAATGCCCTGAATATAGCTGCGGGCACGGTGTTTTGCGCCGCTAACGACCATCCAGCCGGAACGAAAGCCAGCCAGTCGGTAGGTTTTTGATAGACCGTTCAAGGTGATACAGAGTACGTCTGTAGCCAGTTTGCCCAAAGGGATATGCTCGGCATCATCGTAAAGGATGCGGTCATAAATTTCATCGGCATAGATAATCAGGTCATGCTTTCTAGCCAGCTCAACAATTTGTTGTAGCACGTCTTCACTGTAGACCGCCCCGGTTGGATTGTTGGGGTTGATGACGACAATGCCGCGCGTATTGGGTGTAATTTTTCTGGCAATGTCCTCGATATCAGGCTGCCACTCTTTTGCTTCATCACAAAGATAATGAACAGCGTTGCCTCCAGCCAGCGTTACAGCGGCTGTCCAGAGGGGGTAGTCAGGGGCGGGGACCAGGATTTCATCACCATTGTTGAGTAGTGCCTGCATGGCCATGACAATCAGCTCGCTGACGCCATTACCGAGAAAAACATCATCGATTTCAACGTCAGGGATACCCTGAATTTGGCAACGCTGCATCACAGCTTTTCGGGCGCTATAAATACCTTTGGCGTGACAGTAACCCTGTGCTTTAGCCAGATTATGAATGACGTCGTGGATGATTTCATCGGGTGCTTCAAGACCAAACGATGCAGGGTTCCCAATATTTAGTTTGAGAATGCGGTGGCCGTCCTCTTCAAGCCTGTTAGCATGGTCGAGTACTGGGCCACGGATGTCGTAGCAGACGTTATCCAGTTTGTTTGATTTCTTAATCTGTGGCATAAAAAAGGTTGTCTTTTGTCAAACAGTTACAATGAAGCCTATTGTATATTAAATACCAGCTATTATAACTAAGACCTGTTCTAACTAAGGCCCGTCACAACAAGGAAAGTCGAGATAGTCCCTATGAGTAATGACCAAAAAAAGAATGAGGAATACTGGCGACAGCGGTTAACCGATGAGGAGTTCAACATCTGTCGGAAAAAGGGCACCGAGCTAGCATTCTCTGGGGAGTACTGTCATGAGAAAGCTGCTGGGACTTATTTGTGCCGTTGTTGTGGAGAACCGATGTTTCATTCAATGAATAAGTATGACTCCGGTTCAGGATGGGCGAGTTTTTATCAGCCAGTGAATAGTGGCGCGGTTACCGAATATTCTGACGCCAGTCATGGCATGGATCGCACAGAAACTACCTGCGCCAACTGTGGTTCTCATTTGGGTCATGTTTTTAAGGATGGGCCTAAGCCAACAGGTTTAAGGTATTGCACCAACTCAGCTTCTCTACGCCTTAAAAAGGAATAATAGAGCACCTTTTCGGCGCAATGAGATGTTTGCTTGATATTGGTTGTTATCTTCAATAAACCACCTAACTGGGTGTCGCACCTATTTCCACTAATGCGCCAAGAGCATTTCGGGGTGGATAAATTGAAGTGCAGGGTTGACAGCATAGAGCCGGCTTCTTAGAATGCGCGCCTCTCTTGATGAGAACCATTGTGTCCCGTTCGTCTAGAGGCCTAGGACACCGCCCTTTCACGGCGGTAACAGGGGTTCGACTCCCCTACGGGACGCCATTTTATTGCTATCTCTTGTTATTATAGAGGCAGCGCGGGAATAGCTCAGTTGGTAGAGCGCAACCTTGCCAAGGTTGAGGTCGCCGGTTCGAACCCGGTTTCCCGCTCCAAATAAAAGCGCAGAGTCTATGACTCTGCGCTTTTTTTTGTTTGGCCCCCCCATATGTAGTCGAAGTGATTTAGACTAACTTAAACAGCCTATTTTGAAACATTGATCATTGAGATGTTATGACCCCAGCTTTATCCATACGTAATTTACACAAAGTCTACGATAGTGGCTTTGTAGCCCTAAAAGGGGTGGATCTAGAAGTCCAGCCCGGTGATTTTTTTGCACTGCTGGGTCCAAATGGGGCGGGGAAGTCCACCACGATTGGTGTGATTTGCTCCTTGGTGAAAAAAACCAGTGGCGATGTATCTATTTTTGGTACTGATATTGCCAAAGACTTTTCTTTGGCAAAAAAAAATATTGGTGTGGTGCCTCAGGAGTTTAATTTTAATCAATTTGAAAAGGTCTTCGATATTGTTAGAACACAGGGGGGGTATTTTGGTCTTCCTCCACAGTTGGCCGAGCAGCGGGCAGAAAAATACCTAAAGAAGCTAGGGCTATGGGAAAAACGTAATCAACCTTCTCGAACATTATCCGGTGGAATGAAGCGACGCTTAATGATCGCCAGAGCGCTGGTACATGAACCCAAGCTGCTCATCCTTGATGAGCCCACGGCAGGCGTAGATATAGAGATTCGTCGGTCAATGTGGCAGTTTCTCAAGGAAATTAATGCCAGTGGAACCACCATTATTCTGACAACCCATTACCTGGAAGAAGCTGAGAGCCTGTGTCGCAATGTGGCTATTATTGATCGAGGTCTGATTATTCAGAATACCTCTACCAAAGCACTATTGAGGCAATTGAGTAAAGAAGTTTTCATCCTAGATACTCAAGAGGCGTTAACAGAGCTTCCTCACATGGAGGGTTATCAGGGGCAGTTGATTGATAACCATAGTTTTGAAGTTGAGGTGAAGAAGCATCAGTCTATTAATGCTCTCTTTGCGAGCTTGAGTGATCATGGGGTTCATGTGACCAGTATGCGTAATAAAACCAATCGCCTTGAAGAACTCTTTGTGTCTCTGGTGGAACCGCATAATACTGACACTAATACCCAGGCTGAGAGTCGTGAGGAGGGTAAATCATGACCCCTCATGAGCAGTGGGTGGCATTCAGTACCATTCTTGTTAAGGAAATCAGGCGGTTTACACGAATCTGGTTGCAGACACTGTTGCCACCAGCGATAACAATCGTTCTCTATTTTGTAATTTTTGGCACGTTAATAGGCCCGCGCATTGGCAAGATGGCGGGCTTTAGTTATATCGAATTTGTGGTGCCAGGGCTGATTATGATGTCGGTAATTACTAACTCATATTCCAACGTGGTCTCTTCTTTTTACGGGACCAAGTTTCAACGGAGTGTGGAAGAGCTGCTCGTATCGCCAGTGCCTAATTATATTATTTTGCTGGGCTATGTGATTGGTGGCGTATGCCGGGGGCTGATGGTCGGATTGATTGTGACGCTGCTGTCGCTGTTTTTTACCGACCTTCAGGTCAGTCATGTTCCAGTGACTGTAGCTATCGTTTTTCTGACAGCAGTTCTTTTTGCATTGGCTGGATTTATTAACGCTGTTTTTGCCAATAGCTTTGATGATATATCCATTATTCCAACATTTGTGCTGACGCCCCTCACCTATTTGGGGGGCGTGTTCTATTCTATTAACATGCTACCTGAGTTTTGGCAGGACGTGTCAAAGGCAAACCCAATTCTATATATGGTCAATACTTTCCGTTATGGGCTCTTGGGGATAACGGATATAAATGTGGCTTGGGCTTTTAGTATGGTGATTGGGTTCTGTGTGGTGTTGTTTATCTTCTCTTTGTATCTACTGGATCGAGGGAAAAAACTACGTAGCTAGTGTTATTAATAAATGTTGTTGATGGAGATTTCTGGTGAGTGATAAAGACTTATTTTTGGGGGTAGAAACAGCCTATCCAACCTCTTACTGTCCAGATTTACTCTGTGCTATTCCGCGTTCCCAAGGACGGGAGCTGCTAGGCCTAACAGATAAAATACCATTTTTCGGGTTTGATTATTGGACTGCCTACGAGCTTTCATGGCTCGACTTAAAGGGAAAGCCAGTAGTGGCAGTGGCAGATATTTCCATGCCTTCTGATACCGTAAACCTAGTGGAATCAAAATCCCTCAAACTGTACCTGAACTCGCTTAATCAAGAGCGATATCGCTCTACACAGGATGTGATTGCTGTTCTAGAGAAAGATCTTGCTGGGTGTGTGGAGGGGGTGGTGCTTGTAGATATACATACCCCTGATAGCTACCGAAATTTCGGTTTGGCATCATTTCCCGGTATTTGTTTAGATGATATGGACATTGATCTTGTTGTCGATACCTATGAACCTGATCCTTCATTACTGAGTCTTAATAACGGGGGAGAGGCGGTGACAGAATCATTTTACAGCCACCTGTTAAAAACTAACTGTCCGGTCACCGGGCAGCCGGATTGGGCAAGTATCTTGGTTCGGTATACCGGGTGGCCTATCGATCCAGAAGGGTTACTCAAATACATTATTTCTTATCGAAATCACCAGGGTTTTCATGAGCAATGTGTTGAGCAGATGTTTACCGAGATTAACGAACTCTGCCAGCCTGATGAATTAGAGGTTTATGCTCGATATACCCGTCGAGGTGGATTGGACATCAACCCTTATCGCAGTTCGAAAAAAATGAATCCGCCGAAGCTGCGTCTATTCAGACAGTAGTTATGGTGATGTTAGGCATACTTTGAGAGCGCGTCTGAGGGTCGTTATAAAAAAGAATCTGGCAGAGTTAACACCTAGAAAATATCTTTGCTCTTTAAACGATTGGCTGCATCAATGAGAGAATCCATAATCTTGTCTTTATCATAGTTGCGCACCCGGTCTAAATCCATATAGATAGAAAAGCCATTGGTCAGGTGCTCAAAGTAAGTTTGCTCCTTCCCGAGGTTCTTCCGGAGATCTAGTGCAGAATGAACCCGAACAGGTTGTTGGTAGCCCTTCACTTGGATGTCGCCCTTGTCATGACACATGATCAAGTCTTTAACGAGAGAGTAGGTTTCGTGGGAGATCAGGATTTCTCCTGGTTCTGCCGCAGATTCCAGGCGGCTTGCCAAGTTAACTTCTGTGCCTAGCAAAGTGTAGTCCAAACGATTTTCTGTACCAAAATTACCCACCGTACAAAACCCAGTATTGATGCCCATTCTAATTTCTAAGGGTTTCTGAATCCCCTGATTAATCCACTGCTGTTGCAGTTCTTTCATATGTTTTTTCATGGCAATGGCCATGGACACCGCTGCAACACAGTCTTCTTTTGTGCCATGACTATCGGGGTCACCAAAAAACACCATAATGGCATCGCCAATAAACTTGTCGATTGTGCCACCATATTTGAGGGCAATTTTTGACATCTCTGTTAGATAATTATTGAGTAAGCTGGTTAGTGCATCCGCTTCCATTTCTTCAGACAATTCACTAAATCCCTTGATGTCTGAAAAGAAAATGGTCAGTTTTTTGCGCTGGGTTTCAAGCTTCACATCCTTGCCTGAAAGAATAGCCTTACGCAGTGTTGGTGAGAGATATTTTGACAGGTGATAATTCCTCAACTTCATTTGTACCAGCTGTTTTTCACCTTCTTTTTGTTTCGTCAACAAACAGTTTATTTGTTTAAAAGAGCTGGCTCCGTAAATACAGATATAAATTCCTAGAGCTATTAGCGGCGCAATACTTGTTTTTAGGTCAGCAGAAAAAGACAACTGTGGTTGTTGTATAAGAATGAGCAGGATGAGCCCAAGCCCCAATGCCAAATTATCGGGAATTAATCGTTTGATTCCGCCATTAATCAGCGCATTGAACTGTAATGTCAGGATGAATAACAGTGAGGGAAGGAGGTTAAGGTCAATAGCAACCACTAGGCAACCCAGCAGGAAGGCATCCGTAGAAGCTAGCGTCTGATTGATACGGACCTTATTTGGTTTGCCGATCGAACTACAAATGAAATGGGAAATAAGGATATAGAGGAGTATCGCCAGTATGAGCGTCACTAAGAAAAAGTCGTAGCCTTGTTTAGCTTGGGATGAGACTAATGTGGTGATAGCCGCTAACCCCACCAAAAAGCGGAAAAGGCTTTGGTGGAACAAGAATCTTTCAGTCTCTTTCGTGCTCTCAGCAGTCATCTTGTAAGATGGCGACTCCAGTGCTTATGATGCGCATAATTACACGATGTCTGAGTAGAAAAGTCCATTCTTTCTATGGGGAACTGTACTCGGTGTTGCTAATGCCTGAGAACACATGGGGAAAAAGGAGAAATGATGGATGCACTAAATGCATTACAGGGTAGGGTTTCATCTCCTAGATTGATAGAACCGGCCCCACAGGGAGACATTCTGGGCAACATTAAAAAAGCTGCATTTCGTGCTGCTGACCATGGTCGAATGAGGCCATGGCGATTTCTCGTTGTTGAAGGGCAGGGGCTCATCGAGTTAGGTCAACTGCTTGTCAAATCATCTGAGGCTCGAGGTGAGGTGCTGACGGACAAGGCGAGAGAACGCATGATAGCTCGCCCACAGCGGGCACCCATGATTGTCGTTGTTGTTGCCAGTCCAAGGGAGAATCCAAAAGTACCTGAAATTGAGCAGATCATCTCCGCTGGTGCAGCTGCACAGAATATGATTACAGCGGCCTATGCACAGGGTGTGGGTGCTATATGGCGTACCGGCGCCCCCGCTTATGATGAGATCATAATGAAGGGGCTTGGTTTAGAGGATTCAGAGAGAATTATTGGCTTTTTATACCTGGGAACCATCAAGGGAAAGGTACCAGAAGCCCCCCAACCGGATCTTGGAGAATACTTTCAACCTTGGCCTTGAGAATGGCCCTGGCAATTGCTTTTTAGGGGGTGCTTGTGTAGAGTTGCGCACCTCAAAATACACGGTGAGGTGTCCGAGTGGCTGAAGGAGCTCGCCTGGAAAGCGTGTATACGGAAACGTATCGAGGGTTCGAATCCCTCCCTCACCGCCATGCAGTCTGCCGAGTTTTCACAGTCTTGTGGAGACTCGGCAGAACTCTTTAAGAATTAGCTAGATAGCTGGCTATAGCCTTCTATAATTTGTCTCAAATATCACCGTAGAGACAGATAATCACCTAAAATACCTGTATTTTCTCAAAGTGGAAAATTCCGCTTCGCTTTTGTCCTACCTTTGGCCAAAATGTAATTGTCAGATTACGAGCCAAAGCGGACGTTTCAAGGTGGCAACCATCTAGATGTTGGTGGAGTCGGCGGGAAACGTTTACACCTGCATTGCCAGTAATTGTAAACTCTAAACTCATTGTTTTTATGCGATTAATTTAAAATACGGGTTTGGATGTTGCTCATACATTGTATGGGCAGAATGTACTAGAAATGTATGGGTTAGTTTGTTGGTGCGAACTACACAGTTATGGCTGAAATGGTACAGGTCAAGACTATGGTTTAGGTTGGATTCAATGGTGAAAGAGGGAATTTAATTGGTTGGCTTTATCAGGTGTCGATAGTTATAAGATGTCTAGGAGAGGACTGCGCACTATTTAAATATAACCTATTGATTAAATGACTTATTGTTTCAGTAAAAGTAATGCTAATGGGTAAGCTAATGAGTTGTAAAGTCACCATTTGAGCGAGGAGCGTCCCTGCTTCTTCATGCCCTATAAGCTATCTAGTGGGCTAGTAATAAATCGAGCGCTCTGTTGAAGCACATGGGTGCAGATCACATAAGCCTTGCTCTAATAATGGCCCCTCGTCCTTATCGTGTTCACGTAAACGCCACATCAATTCCACTTGCGTAATATGTAATGGGTCGATGTAGGGATTACGGCACATAATTGAACCACTCAATGCATTGTTTTCTAACGGAGTGGATTTATGATAGGAGGAAGAGGGAATGTATAAATAAAGCTATGCGAAGGGCAAACCATTCGCAAATTTAAAGAGCTTTCTAAAGAATAAATAATACTAAGCGCAGCGCCACATTATGATTCGTTACTACGTTGCACAAACGCGATTCTATTTTTATTAATTTCATGTAAATTTGTCTCTGCCCATGAGGTTACTTGACCCATTACAGAAAATAAATTTTCTCCTAGTGCGCTAAGCTTATATTCAACTCTTAGAGGTAACTTATCGACATGCACCGTTCGAATAACTAAACCATCGCGCTCTAGACTTCGTAATGTCTGTGTTAGCATTTTCTGAGATACGCCTTCGCAGATGCGCTTGAGTTCACCAAAGCGCAAAATTTTTTGCCCACTTAGTGCACCAATGATCAGACAAACCCATTTAGCACTAATTAAAACAAGTAATTCTCTGGCGGGACAATTGGCTGCGTATACATCTGGTTCTAATTCACTCATGTAAGGCCTTTCGTGGTTACTTATAGGTACCTAGTTTACAACATAAACCAATTTGATTACAGTTCTCCTATTCTAAAAACTAACAACTGTTAGGAGGTTTTTCATGAGTAGCGATAGTTCATTACTGAACCCCTTTAAATTAAACGAGGCATTGCAAACACGGAACCGTGTTGTGTTAGCGCCGTTAACGCGTGCGCGCGCCGGCAAGAATCGTGTGCCAACTTATGCAATGGCTGAATACTACCGCCAGCGCGCCTCGGCGGGCTTGATTATTGCCGAAGCAGCGTCAGTGTCAGATGTTGGGCTTGGTTGGGTCGAATCACCGGGTATCTATAACGATGAGCAAATGCAGGGGTGGAAACGGATTGTCGATACGGTTCATGCTGAAGGCGGTCTAATTTTTATGCAGTTATGGCATTGTGGCCGTGCCTCGCACAGCAGTTTTCATGCGAATGGTGAACTACCGGTTGCACCTTCTGCAATTAAACTGAATGGAGATCATGTTCATACCCCAAATGGTAAAGAACCCTACGAAACCCCGCATGCCCTTACCATAGACGAGATTAAGAAAACGGTTCAAGACTACAGAAATGCTGCGAGACGTGCAAAGCAAGCTGGTTTTGATGGTATTGAAGTGCACAGTGCGAACGGTTATCTACTAGATGAATTTTTGCAATCAAAAACCAATCAACGGTCGGATGAATACGGTGGCAGTATCGAAAAGCGCTATCGTATGTTGAATGAAGTTGTACAGGCTGTTATCCAAGAGATGCCTGTCGAGAGGGTGGGGGTTCGTCTTGCACCTAATGGCAATTTTAACGATATGGGTTCAGTGGATTATCGTGAGACCTTTAAATATGTCGCACAACAATTAAACCAATTTGGACTGGCCTATCTTCATGTGATGGATGGTCTGTCATTTGGATTTCATGAACAGGGAGAACCGATGACTCTAGATGAATTTCGCCAAGTTTTTGATGGTCCATTAATGGGAAATTGTGGCTATATACAAGAAACAGCGGAACAAGCTATAGAAAATAACAAAGCCGACTTTATTGCTTTTGGACGAGCTTATATGAGTAATCCGGATCTTGTTGAACGTTTTAGTAATGACTGGCCATTAGCACCAGAGGCGGATCAAGAAGTCTGGTGGACTCCGAGGGAAGATGGTTTAATCGATTTTCCTGCCTATAACGCTGATTTTACCAGATAAATTTCTGGCCCGAGACTTAAGTGCGGGCATCAATTATTAACCAGGTGCGGGAGGTGGGGATTATGACTACCATATTATAGAGGGAAAAAATTTTTAGAACGCAATATCTTCCGTTCTTGATCCGCAATGTCTTCCAAGTAGCGCAATTCGACCAGTTCTTTATTGGCAGAAATGATTTCTTGGTAGGTGTTTCGAAGTTCATCTGCAAGTGGGTTGGGTAGTTTGGTCTTGATTGAACAAGCAAGCGGACGGTTTCACCGCCGCTTCTTTCAGCGTTAGGTTGCCGGATGGACTACGAGACTGATTGTTGTATGAAGCGCACATGTAGAGGGGAAGACCCTGATGCAATACAGAGTTCTCATAACCCTGAAAAATAATCCAAAGAGAGGAGTAAGAAAATGACCTGCCAGGTAATACTCGAATTCAAAGCAAAGCCAGATGCTATTGAGGGTATTCGAAGCTTCCTTCGTGAAATCTTGCCCGACACACGCGGTTACGCTGGCTGCATCGGATTAAACGTCACTCAGAACCAAGACGACCCGACAGCTTTCGCAATAGTAGAGCAGTGGGACACCCGCAAACAATACGAAGCTTATCTTCAAGGGCGAATCGATAGTGGCGTTATGGATAAATTCGCAGACATGGTGGGTGGGGAGCCGAACATCCGATTCTTCGATTACTTTGGCGTATAAGGGAAATTGGCATAAGCGAGCCGCAACCTAACAACGGGATCAACACTGACCCGTTACAGCACTGGCTTTATGTGCTGCTTCGCATATTCGCACATAAAACCTGCGCCATAACGGGCAGGTTATCCCAACGTTAAGAAAACTACAATTTCTAATACCCGAGACAGCGAAAAAATCGGAAAAACAGGGTCTTTATGTTTTTCCTTCGATTTTTTTAAATGAAGGTTTTCTTAAGAGTCAGTGTTTCTGGCCGGTCGTGACTCAAAATCTACACTTTTTAATACACCCACAAAATCCGTTCAATATCTGTATTAAAAGTCGTATTTCACTGGTCTCTTGTGAACTCTGTAGGTTGTAATAGTTTTTGGCATTAGTGCTGCTTTAACCATACCGCCATTACTTCTCTACCAAGCTAGCAGCAACGGCTCTTTTTTTATCTTCTCTAGGCTGAGTCCATTTGGTATATCTCCTCCGATAATAGCCTGTATGTTTTTTGGCGATAATCCAGCTAGCTGTACGATATACGCCACATAGCGGCGAGTAACTTTTTCTCGCTTGGCAATATCCTCCATGGATTTCGCCTTACCTATTAGCAACTCTTGATTCCAGGTTAGCGCTTTAAGTAATGCATGTTGCATGGCTCGGACCGAGTTTGGATGTATTTTCGGTGGTGGACCATTTGTGATCACTAGCTTGGTTTCGATGCCGCAGCGTTTCAGTTGAGTAGGCACAGTGATTTCAATAGGCGTGACACTTTCAATCGCCACCGCTTCAGGGTCTTTTTGTTCCAGGCAAGCATTCCAAATCCCCACTTTGTTCAGTTCAATCACAACTTCGATTTGAGACACTGTTACCCGATGGGTAAAGGCTTTTAACCACGCGATCTGTTGGCTTGTGGATTGACTTTCCCATCTGTCGGCAAGGGTTTTGGCATTTGCTACCATGACTCCTTTGTTCAACGCCGATAATGATTGAGTATCAAGATCATCCAAGAGTTGAGGGGAGTTATTCAGATAAGCCTTGATCTGGTCAATTAAGAGACTTTCAATATTCTCTGCGCTGAGGCGAGTGACACTCCCCGCGTCGTTTTCCCGGTATTGCAATAAGGCCTGACTGACATAGTAACGGTAACGTTTTTGTTGACGTTTGGAGTGAGAAGGGCTCATTGGATTCCCTTTATCGTCAAACAGTAATCCTGCCAGTAAACTGGGTGACTTGCAGTGTGTGCGCAGCGTACGGGCTTGCCGATTAGCCTTGAGTTGACCCTGTACTTGTTGCCAAAGCTCTTTGTCCAAAATGGCTTCATGTTTGCCCTCAAACAAGGTTCCTTGATGCGAGACCTTGCCTATATAGATGGCATTTTTCAGGATGGTGTAAAGCGCACCCCGTGAAAGGGAGCAACCCCCCAGTACTCGCTGCTTTTTCGTGATACGCCGTTTACTGACCATGCCCTTACTATCAACCCAGGCTTTGAGATTTCGAACACACGTCAACGTCAGATAGTGTTCAAAGATCTGCCGTACTTGCGCTGCTTCTGTGGGGTTTGTCACCAGCTGTTTATCCGCCACATCGTACCCGAGGGGCACAGCGCCACCCATCCACATCCCTTTTTTCTTGGATGCGGCAATCTTGTCTCGTATCCGCTCACTGGTGACCTCTCGTTCAAATTGGGCAAAGGACAACAACACGTTCAAGGTCAGCCTCCCCATGGAGGAGTCCGTATTAAATTGTTGTGTCACGGATACAAAAGAGATGTTTTGTTGATCAAACTGTTCGATCAGACGTACAAAGTCTGCTAGTGACCGACTTAGCCTATCCACCTTGTAGACCATCACAAGATCAATAAGCCCTGCCGCGATGTCTTCCAGCAATTGTTGTAGGGCAAGGCGCTCGACAGTTCCCCCGGAAAACCCACCATCGTCATAGGCCGTGTCGATGAGTTCCCAACCTTCTGAAGCTTGACTGCGAATGTAGGCCTCACAGGCCTCTCGTTGCGCATGGAGTGAGTTAAAGGATTGCTCCAGGCCTTCCTCAGAAGATTTCCGGGTGTAGATGGCACAACGAGTGCGTGGTGGCTGTGTTTTTCTCATCATATAGCTATGGACCTCTTTTTCCTTTGAGGATTTAAGGATTTATTGTTCAAGCCAAAAAACCGTGGGCCGGACCAGCGGGTGCCAGTGATGGCCGTGGCAATGGGGGAGAGGCTTTTGTAGGTCTTATCCTTCCAAACATAACCATTCTCGGTAACGACCACCTCATACACCTGTCCCTGCCATTCGCGTATGAGTCGTGTTCCTGGATTGTGAGTAGGTTTTCCTGATAAATGACTAAGGGATTCCTGAGCTTGTTTAAGGAGTGATGCCCGAAGGCTGAGCGGGTCATGCCCTTGTGCTTTGGCTTGCAGTGCCCAGGCAATATTGCTACGCATAAACTTAACACTGGCCCAGCCGGGAGGGGGTCGCTTGAACAGTCGTTGATACACAGGTTTGAGTGCAGAAGTATCCCACTGTGCCAGTTCATCTAAGGGGAGGGTGACTAGGCTGGTTTCAGTATTGGGTTTGATGGGTTTCATGCCCTCCATTGACCCATGTGGAGGGGCAAGCAGTCGAGTGAAAATAGTGTCCAATAAGCGTTGTTCGGACGGAGATAAATACGCCGAACACTCAATAATAATGGGGGGTTAAGGGATCACTGCGACAAAGACTATTTACACGGACAGCAAGAATACCATCGTAGTACCTTACTCGGTGCTTGAGGAAATGGTTTTTGCCAATGACTGTCGCCTCAGAATTCACACCAGTAAGGGCTATGAGGGTGCACGTTTCTCAATTGAGCGTATACCCGGAGGGCAGGGCACCGCTATCCTTTCAATTCAAGAATTTATGGCGAGAATAGAACTGATACGGCTCAAAAAATAAGTCTTTTTAAGTGTTATTTTTCAGGTGATGGGTTTCCATCTTTATCAAGGTAGGCGTGCCGGACAAGAAGGCCCCTTAATTGAGATGCCTTAGGCTGCTCAGGCAAAAGAAGGCTGCTCTCAACGATAAGAGATTGCAGTTGTTTAAAAGCCTGGATGTCACCACTAATAGCCTTATTTACTATTTGAGTCATCATAGCCTCACCCTTGGTGATAATTTTAGAGCCGTGGCCATCAGATACCTGAATAGTGTCATTGAGCACTTTCTTCAGTATTTCTGACGTTGACTCACCTGTCAGAGGCTCTTTAATCTTTCTTGGCCGACCCTTCTTATTGCCAGATGTCCCTTGTTGAAATTGACCTGATTTAGGTGGTTTTTTATAACCCACTTCATAGGGTTTGGTTGCTTTTGATTTGTCGTCATCTTTCATTGTACAGCTTCCAGTTCAAGGCTTGTTGAACGCAACAATTTTTCCTGAAGAGAAAACTTTTGCTTGAATGTTTGGTTGCTGGCTATATGTAGAGCATTTTCATCTGTCATTGATTGATAGCGCTTAATGATGACATCGCAGTAGTAAGGGTCCAGCTCCATCAGCGCAGCTGTTCGGTTGGTTTGTTCTGCCGCTAATAACGTGGTGCCCGAACCGCCAAAGGGATCCAAAATTAAACCGCGAATTTTTGAGCAGTCCTTTATGGCATCAGCCACAAGCTCAATAGGCTTTACGGTAGGGTGAAGCGCTAATGATTCATTTAGATCAGTTTTAAAACTGTTTACGCCTGGGTAATCCCAAACATTGGTTCTGTAACGACCGTGCTTGCCGAGTTCAATATTATTGATATGCGGTGTATCTCCCTTTTTGAACAGAAAGACCAGTTCGTGTTTAGACCGATACAGAGACCCCATGCCACCATTATCTTTATTCCATACACATAGGTTTTTAAACTCACTGTAAGCCAGCTCGGTGGCATTCAATAATTCGTTTATATGGCGCCAATCCATACAAATGAAGTGGAGCGAACCCTCGTGGCTGTGCCGGCACATCAGGGTTGCGGCTTTATTCAGGAATTGCGTGAACTCAGCTTCGGACATTTCACCAGAGGCCATAGCAAATTCCCGGTGCTGTATTTTTCCATTGCCACACACATGGTTGTTGATGGTGACGTTGTAGGGTGGGTCGGTAAAGGCCATCTGTGCTTTTTTATTACCTAAAAGGCGCTTGTAACTTTCTGGCCTGGTTGCGTCACCACAGAAGAGGGTATGTCTGCCCAATTGCCATAAATCACCTGGCTGGGTTACCGAGGGTAAATTTTGGTCTGGTGGTTCGAAGGTGTTCTCGTCACTGAGTTCTGCACTGCCTGTATTAGAAATAATCAAGTCAACCTGGGGTGTCTCAAAACCGGTAAGTTCGACCTTAAAATCCAAATTAATTAAACACTGCAGTTCAACCGCGAGGAGCTCTTCATCCCAGCCAGCAATTTCAGCAAGCCGGTTATCGGCGATGATGTACGCTTTTTTTTGAGCGTCGGTCATTTCAGAAAGCCGCACACATGGAACGGTACTCAATCCGAGCAGTTTAGCTGCGTCCAATCGACCATGCCCCGCGATAATGCCTTTATCCTCATCGATAAGAATCGGCGATACAAAGCCAAATTCTTCGATACTTTTCGCAATCTGCTGAATCTGCTTTTTCGTATGAGAACGTGGGTTGTTTTTATAGGGCTTTAAACTTGGGACGCATTCATAGGTAATTTCAAGCAGATCTGTGTTTGCGGCATTACGTTGTTTCATTATCTTTTTCATAGAAACCTCTTTAAGGGTTACAATAAGTCAAAAAAACTCAGCCCCGCCCGCGTGTACGAACAGGGGCTTGAGGAAGAAAATCGTTCAAGAGGGCAGCGATTTTGGCTAATTCAATGACGATGAATTTTCGGTGCCGGTTTGCAGTATCTAGTGTTTTTTCCATGAATTCTTTGCTGCCAAAACAGAATTCCGGAGGTGAGATAATTGGGCCTTTGTGTTCTTTCGGTATGAGAGGGAATAGTTCCTTTAATTCAATCTTACGAATTAACATAAAGACAGCGCTATCTTTATTGATACCGTACCGATTGCGTCCATGCACTTTGCTCGTTTTCAGGATTTCATCGTATATTTCTTGAATGTCTTTGCGGGTGTGACGTAGAAAAAATACCACTTCTGATTGCTTAAAGCCAAGATCCAAAAGATCAAGACCTAGGCAGAGACAGAAAACATCAAAGGCTGAAAAATTGGCTTCAGAACCTTTACCAATAGGCGTATTACTTGTGCTAAAGGCTGCCATTGTATTATCGCCATCCAAAGGTTGGCGATCTAATTCGAGTAGTCGTTTAATCCTAGTTAGAAAAGCGTTTGGAATCTTTTCATCCCGACCTAAGGTATTAACTTTCCAGCAACTCCATTCAGCTTGATTGCGTTTGTACATATTTCGCCTCAACAACCCTAGTGAGGGTTACAATATATCAAGCCCTTATTGGGGTTTCAATAGGTTTGATAACATTTTTCCAGATATATTCAATCTAGAGAGATGGAGCAGATCAGTTTGGTGTAGGTCATCCTCCCAGCATAAACTCTTCAAAATCTTCTATGGGTAACGGTTTTCTGAATAGTGATCTGCCCCGCTAATTTCGGACACTTCGTTAAGCGAGTAAAATTACTCCACGAAGTGAACAATGACAATATCCAAAACCCGCAAACAATACACAACTGAGTTCAAAGAAGAAGCACTGAGGCTGGCCAGTAAAGTTGGTACAACAAAAGCAGCTCGAGAACTCGGTGTTTATCAGTCCCAGATTTATGGCTGGCGATCAGCTGCTCAAAAGAAGGCTTCCACCAGCAAGCGAGAATCAGGTTTAGCGACAGAGAATGCTCGGCTCAGGCGTCAATTAGCCGAACAGGCTGAGGAGCTTGAAATCTTAAAAAAGGCGGCCACCTACTTCGCGAAAAACCAAAAGTAACACGGTACCAATTCATTCAGAAACATCGTGATCAGTTTCGCCTTGTGCGAATGATTGCGGTGTTCGGAGTGTCGCGAAGCGGGTATTACGCATGGGTGAAGCGCTGCCAGAATCCTTCTGTGCGACAGTTGACCCAGCAGGCTGTGGGCGCAAAGATTAAATTAGCGTTTTTACAGCAACAAGCAACGAGACGGTGCTCGTCGCATTCAGGCAGAACTTCACGAACAAGGTCATCAGCATGACATTAAAACAATTGGTCGAAGCATGAAACGCCAAAACCTCGTCGCTAAAGCAGCCCGTAAGTTTAAGGTCACTACGGATAGCAATCATCGATTGCCTGTGGCGCCGAACCTGCTTGGTCAGAACTTTACTGCGGATCAACCCAATCAAAAATGGGCAGGCGATATTACCTATACTTTACACGAGTGAAGGTTGGTTTTATCTGGCGGTGATAATTGATCTCTACTCGCGTGCTGTTATTGGCTGGTCGATGAGTACACGGCTGACAGCTGACTTGGTGTGCGATGCTTTGAGTATGGCGCTGTGGCGTAGAGGATTCCCAAAAGGTGTGATTGTTCATAGTGACCGAGGTAGCCAGTATTGCTCAAAGGCTTACCGGGAAATTATCGACAAGCATCAACTGAAGCAGAGTATGAGCCGCAAGGGTAATTGCTGGGATAACGCTTGCGTAGAAAGCTTTTTCCATTCATTCAAGGTGGAGGCTATTCAATACGAACCGCTGATGAACCGCGCCAGGCCGTATTCGAATACATTGAGGTTGATTACAACCGAAAGAGAAGGCACAGTACTCTTGGCTATCTTAGCCCTGAGCAATATGAAAAACTAAATATCGCTTAGGTGAGTGTCCGTTTTAGGTGGAGCAGATCACTGTGTGCTTTGCCCATTACCTCAGCGTTATGTTCTACCAAGAAGGGAATTCGATGGAAACTGAAAGTGTTAGCGTCTTAGGTTTCACTCTATTTAAACACAGCGAGAAATCGTTTTTAGCTGCTCTAGATGAGGCCGGAATAAGTCACGGAAGAGTTCACATGTTCTCTTCGCAACTCCAAGTTTCAGGTATAGTCGAATCTATTAGTGAATTATCAGAGGCCATGCCATGGAATGCCATTGCCAAGGTCATTGTGGCTTGGATTGAGGCTAAGAAATGTAGAGAAGTAATAATCACAACTGAAACAGGCACCACCATTCATGCGAAAGGTTCTTCGACTAAAGATGTTCAAAAAATGTTGCCGGAGTCAGCCAGCATCTTGATAATTGACACGGAACCCGATAGTGAAGCATAAAAAGTGATATACGGACCGCAGGGTCTGCTTTATCACACTGTTACAAGGCACTATAAAATTTTTACTTATCGTCATAGATTTTTTATCTATTCCTGCATATGGATGGGACGAACTTGATAAAGAGTTCTCCTCACTAAATACAGATATGCGCCACATGTGGAGTGGTGGTTCTTGGCAGCAGGAAGAGGCAGAAGGCTTCTATCGCTTTCTGGTTGCAGGCGGTGGATACGAGCATTACAAATCAAAACTCTACGTGCAGTGGATCGATCATGGCTCTGATACGGTAGCTCCTAAAGTTATTCGCACCATAGAAATTAAGCAGCTAAACGATAATCCGCTTTACGCATTCAACCTCCCAAGATGTATTGGTGGTTGGGAGTGCAATAGTATAGAAATCTCTGCAACGCACAGTTATGAACTAACTAAACACAAGTTTAAAATATCATTTACAGGTATTGATCTGCCCCACCAATTTCGGACACTTCATTAAGCGAGTAAAATTACTCCACGAGGTGAATAATGACAAAATCAACAACCCGCAAACAGTATGTAACTGAATTTAAAGAAGCAACTCTTCGACTGGCCAGAAAAATTGGTGTAACTAAAGCGGCGAAAGAGCTTTGTCCTGGAAAACCTATGTGGCGCAGGGGAATTATTTGAATTCACATGGTGTATTATCGCTAAGATAGTGAGTAAATCAGAATTTTTCCGTATTGGGTGAGAATTTGAGGGCTTTATGAGTCAAGTTAAAGAGCTTCATAGATCGTATTTATTTGTTCCTGGGTCAGAACCAAGACGAGTTGATAAAAGTTTGGAAGTTCCCGCCGATGTGTTGATTTTTGATTTAGAGGATGCGGTTTTACCACATGAAAAATCCTATGCACGCCAGCTTGTCGTTGACACAATTAATGCTCCAGAATTGATGAAGCGTAAAAAAATTATTCGTGTGAATGGAGTGTCTACACCGTGGTTCGAAGATGATATAGCAGCAATTTCTGAATGTATGAATACTGACATTATGCTACCTAAATGTGAGTCAGTAGAAAATCTCAATTTGGTTAGGACGCTCATTAAGCAAACAGGCTGTGCTCTATTTGGACTTGTTGAAACAGCACGTGGTGTGTTGAATCTGGCTGATATTGTTAGAGATTTCCCTGTCCCTGGAACACTTTGTTTTGGGCATGTCGATTTTGCTGCTGATATGGAGCTGAGTGATAGTGATGCATCAAAAGGTGCTGTATATCATGCACGCTGTCAAATTGCATTAGCCTCAAAAGCCTCTGGGCTTACTGCAATTGATAACATTTGTTTAGATGTTTGTAATGAACAGGTGATCAGGGATGATGCTCTGCTGGGGATGCATTTGGGCTATGGGGGGAAGCTATGTATACATCCCAGACAGGTTGTCATTGTTAATGAGGTCTATACCCCCACAGCTGATCAAGTGAGTCGTGCAAAAGCCATACTGACTGCATGGGAAGAAGTGAAACAGCAGGATGTCGGTGTGTTTGTGTATGAGAACAAGATGATTGATTTGCCGGCTATTCGGGCACAAGAACATTTATTAAAGCGTGCTGAAGCTATCTCCATTTCACATACTGATAATAATCAGGTGGAAGAATGAATGTGATACTAGTCGAAGGGCCATATTTTGAGGATTTTGACATCGGTGAGGTGTTGGAATCTCCACCGTCAATCACGTTAACTGACGGTTTTTCAGCTATTCATCAGGCCATTTTTGGCGATCGTCTTAGATTGCCGCTGGATCAGCCGTTTTGTAAAGAAGTAACCGGCTCAGAAAAAGTATTGGTCAACCCTTCTATGGTAATTAATGTTGCAATAGGGCAAACGACCTATGCAACACAGCGTGTTATGGGGAATTTGTTCTACCGGGGATTGGTGCTGAAGCGGCAGGTTTATCTGGGTGATACGTTAAGTACGACAACCAAGGTGGTTGCTTTGTGCCAGAACAGAATAAAACCTGGGCGGAAATCGAGTGGTATGGTGGTACTGGAAATACAAGTCCGCAACCAATTAGGGGAAGAAATCCTTCATTTTTGGCGTTGTGCCATGGTGCCCTGTCGTGATACTGAAGTAGATACGGGGCATAGAGATGACCTGAATACGATTTCTCCAAAAATTAACCAGGATGCTCTGATCAATGCTATTCCTTCTCTATGGAATTTAAATCTATTTCGTCAGCGGTTCAGTGGAATCCATTTTGATGAGATTGACGAAGGTGCACATTATCGAGTTGAGGCAAGGGAAGCAGTAACCTGTGCCCTTGAGCTCGTTCGGTTAACGCTTAATATGGCCATAACACATACGGATCCTGCCGCCAGTGTTTATGGTAAACGACTTGTTTACGGTGGACATACAATATCAGTAGCAGCTGCTCAGATAATGAAAGCATTACCCAATGTGGTAACTTTGATTGCTTGGCACCATTGCAATCACCTCGCACCTGTTTTTGAGCATGATATGTTACAAAGTGAAATTTTTGTGGATAAAAAAATACCAGAAAAATCAGGTGGTGGTTTAGTGGAGTTGACGGTTAAAGTTTGGGCCGAGCGGGCTGAAGGTAATCCCGATTCGGGCACGAGCGTACAGGTTCTTGATTGGAGCTTGGTTGTATTAATGGCTTAACTATTTTAACTAATAGTCCTGAGCCTTAAAATGACTCTTTATTATCCCCGGTATAGTATTCGGGGTGGAACTGTAAGACTTGCTCTCCATTGCTCTGCCATGAGTGGCAGCCATCTATGTAAAAAGGTTTTGATTTGTCAGACGTGGCTTTGCCTTTCGTAATGCCTGCCATGCTTTGAAAAATAGTTGTTGTGGCGGGGCCGATGAGATCAGCTAAGTGTGTACAACCTTGTATGCCGCCAACAAGTTTTTTAACACGCTGCGTCCAGCCTGGAGCTATTTTTTCACCAATCAATTTTTTGAAAATGAGGGTGATGTCCCCGCAGCAAGCATAGGGGGCATTTTCTGTTATAGCAATACAGTCATGCACAATGAGCTGCTCGTCAACAGTTAAACGAATCCACATTTCATGGAGTGGCTCCCCAGGCTTTATTGTACCTCGGTGTATATTTTCAAAAGCATAGGTTTTTATATCGGTGATGTGTGCATCTATATCCCACAATTCATCATCTCTCTGGAAACCTCTGCAAGTAATTTGTCGAGTATGAAGCTCTTTTCTGGGTTGATTTGTTGGTAGTGGCATTTAGTTCCTGTCTCACTTTGTGGTGCTAGTATTGGGGTGTTATTAGAGCTCTAGTCAAACCACATTGAAAAACCATTAACTTCTTCACGGTTGGTGCGGTATTGATTTATGGAGTCATTGTTGTCGGGATAGCCAAGAGCAAGGCCGCAGATTAAGGAGAGTTGGCCTGAAACCCCAAGTTCTTTTCTCACTAATTCGGGATAGTCACTGGTAGACGCCTGGGGGCAGCTGCCAAGCCCGTGTTCTCGGGCTGCCAGCATAATACTTTGTAGAAACATACCCATGTCAAATCATGAGCCCTTCCCCATCACTTTGTCAATAAAGAAAAAAAGGCTAACAGGTGCCCCAAAGAAGTGATAGTTGGCAAGTGAGGCTTTAAGCCTTTTTTCTTTGTCTTTCCTATCAATGTCCAGAGCTTTGTATAGTGCCATCCCACATTCAAATCGACGTTTTTTGAATGGTTCAACCCATTCTGCAGGGTAATAATCATAGTCGGGGTTAGGTTTGATGTTATTATTTTGCGCGCCCAAGAGAGCATGGGTGATAGCTTGCTTAGTTTTTCCTTGTACAATTGCTACTTTCTACGGTTGCGTGTTGGCCCCAGAAGGGCTCCATCGTGCTGTGTCAAGAATTTGGTGGATGGTTTTTTTGAAACCGGTTTGTCAAGAAAAGCACGGGTTGAGATGCGATCTTTGATCGCTTCGTTTATATTCATCAGTATTCCAGTACAACGCGTATCTGCTATTCAGGGGGGTGGGGTCGTATCATAAAAACAACTGTTTTTAGGTATGCTGCCATGGTAGATAAGTTGTAAAAGGTGTAATTGCTGACATAAAGTAACGTATTAACTGACTATATCTGCAAATATATACCGCTTTGCGGTAGCATGCTTGTTTTTTAGCTAACCCCTTTTTAATAGAACAGTGCAAAGAAAAATAATATGAAGACTGCTACAAAAACCCCCAGAAAGTTAAGTGGTGCAAAAAAAACCAGAGAGCATATCCTGAATGTTTCTGCCAAGCTGTTTAGTAAGCGGGGTTATAACGGCACTCCGTTAAGAGATATAGCGGCGGCGCTAAACATGAAAGCGGGTAGCCTTTATTATCATTTTGACTCAAAAGAACAATTGATACTGGAGATTTTAACGATAGGGACTGAAAATATCTATGAAAGCGTTGTTGGTCGAGTCAAGGATCTTCCTGAAAAGAGTTCTAGCAGGTCCATATTGTTAGCAGCTGCCAAGGGGCATTTGGAGGCGCTTCTTGAAAAAGGCGATTACACTTCCACCGGTATTCGTAACTATGGGCAGTTACCTAAGCCCATTCAGTCCAAGGTCTTGCTTGTTCGGGATAAGTACGAGGATTTGTGGCGAGGCTGGTTGTCAGAGGCGAAGGAAAAAGGTGAGATTAGGCCAGATGTCGATCTGAAAGTCCTTAGGCTCACTATCCTGGGTGCCTTGAATAGAACATTGGAATGGTATAGGAAGGGAGACCTCAGCGTTGAACAAATTGCTGAGATGCAGCTTGCTTTCTTTTGGGATGGTGTGGCAAAAGCAGTTAAGAAAACACCTAAAAAACCCGGGTAAAATCCTCAGTAGATCTAAAGGTGTGTAGACTGAGAATGCTCTCTTTAATCAACTGTGCTTTTTCTTTAGATATGGCCATAGTGCAATTCGACATGAACTTATTGGTTATTTCATGATTTGAAAGGGGGATATCAGCACACCCGCGATTTTTCGATTCACGCTGTTGTAAAATACGCCCGTCTTTTAGTTTAATTCGGACTTCTCCAGAGTAATACATAGGGAAGCCAGAGTTAGGATCAACTTCATAATTAACTTTCTTGGCTAGATCTGAAACAACAGTGTCTGAAAGTGGTTCTATTTCAAGATCTCTGAGACTGAAGTTGTGTCTTACTAAAGCGACAGCAATAAGGTATGGAATACTAAATTGTGCTTCGTAAGCGCAGGTTGGTGATTGTTTGCCTGCCAGAGGCTCACACACCGTTTTAACAACTTCTTCAGGTACCAGTGCGGTGATACTTTCTATCTGCTCAGGCAAGGGGGCGTATTTTTTGCTGAGCAATATTGTGGCGTCAATCACCGCATGGGTAAAGTGGCAGGAAGGGTAGGGTTTTATTCCGACATTTAGCACTTCCCATACTTCACCTAATCCGGCAGTTGCCAGATTGTAATCACAGTTTGATTCAAGGTTAACCAAGTGGCTTTTGTAGAGTCCAAAGCGGCCTTCATAAGGAAGTTTTGGACCAATATAACCCGCTTCGGCAAATGTCGCAGCCATAATGCCGGAAACCGCTGCCCAACCGGGTTGATATCTTTTTGTCCAGGCACCGTCCTGAAGAAACTCAAAATTACCGGAAGCCATACTGAGCGCGATGCCTTGCGCCATAATCATTTGTTCTACAGATAGCTTCATTAGTTGAGCGGCTGCAAGGCTGCAGGCAAAAGCCCCGACAATTCCGGTTGGGTGGTGCCCAACTTGGTGAAAGGCACCTTTGGCGACCATGCCAAGCCGTGCTCCCACCTCAATACCCGTGATATAGGCGGTAAGCATTTCCTCGCCGGTAGCACGTGTCTTTTCAGCAACAGCCAGCACACATGGCCAGACAGCGGCAGTTAAGTGGGCAACACCGGCAACATGAGTGTCATCGAAGTCCAAACCATGTATCAGAAGCCCATTGGCAAGTGCTGCATCACGATAAGCCATTTTCTCCCCGGTACCGAGAACAAGATACTGGCAGGACTCATCACTAAATGTACGAAGTGCTTCAAGCCCTACCTTGCTAAATGGATACTGAGATGCGGCATAAGCAATACCAGTTCCATCTAGAATTAGGTTTAATGCTTTTTTCTGTGCATGGTCTGGGATGTTTTTAAGGTTGAGTGTGGCCGTGAACTGAGCGAGATTTGAAGCAATCGACGGATTATCTTGTTCATTCATTGGTTAAAAACCTTCCATCTGTACGAAGACAGTGAATATAACACAAAGATTATGTTAACCTTGATTATTCTAACAAACGTTAGTATCTTTCCTGTTGTGTTTGGTACATGTTAAGTCACGTCATTAAGTCGTCTGTTGATAAAGATAACTCGGTTGGAGCAAAGTATTATGGACCTTAACTACACACCTGAAGAGAAGAGTTTTCGGCAAGAGGTGCAGATATTCCTAAAGGAGAATTACCCAGCATATCTACAGGATAAGGTTGCCAAGGGTGTGGCTCTGAAAAAAGAAGATTATGTACACTGGCAAAAAACCTTGTATGAAAAAGGGTGGGTTGCTCCAGGCTGGCCTGTTGAATATGGTGGTACTGGCTGGACACCGGTACAAAAATATATTTTTGAAGAGGAGTGTGGTGCTGCAAATTGCCTTAGATTGACGTCATTTGGTTTGGTGATGATTGCTCCTGTTCTCCTTAAATATGGTACAGAAGAGCAAAAGCAGAAATATTTACCAGGGATATTAAGTAGTGATACTTGGTGGACCCAAGGTTATTCAGAGCCCAATGCAGGATCAGATCTAGCTTCGTTGCAAACTAGGGCAGAAAAACAAGGAGACTATTACCTGATAAATGGTTCTAAAACATGGACCACCCACGGGCACTATGGTGACATGATGTTTGCCTTGGTGCGAACCAGTAAAGAAGATAAAAAACAAAAAGGTATTAGCTTTATATTATTTGATATGAAATCTTCAGGAGTGTCTGTTGAGCCGATTATTACCATCGATGGCCTACATGTGGTTAATCAGGTATTTTTAGATGATGTGAAAGTACCCATTGAAAATCTGATTGGTGTTGAGGGAGAAGGTTGGTCAATTGCTAAGTACTTATTGCAACATGAGCGAACCAATATCGCACAGGTTCCTCGTTCTAAGAAACAAATAGAGCGTTTAAAATTATTAGCAGAAAAAGAAATACATAATGGTAAATCATTGTTGTTGGATCCCTTTTTTAGAGCAAAAATTTCTGAGGTTGAAGTTGAACTTATGGCGCTTGAAATGACCAGCTTGCGTGCTTTATCAAAGGTTTCAGTTGGTGAATCTTCGAGCATGACCTCCTCATTATTAAAGGTTAAAGGTACGGAGGTTCAGCAAAAAATTACAGCACTATTGATGGAGGCTGTGGGGTATTTTAGTTTGCCCTATTTTAACGGGGTTTTAATGGATGGCTGGCAAGATGGCACACCCGTAGGTCCAGAAGAAGCAGCTTTTTTGGCACCTCATTATTTTGATTGGAGAAAAACATCAATCTATGGTGGTTCTAATGAAATTCAGAAAAATATCGTTGCCAAAGTAGTATTAGGTTTATAAAAGGATAGATAGATGAATCTTGAACTTACAGAAGAGCAATGCATGCTGCAGGATATATTGAGCAGGTTTTTGAGCGATCAATATACGTTTGATCAACGCCAAAAATTAAGTCAGCAAGGTATTGGTTATAGTGAGCAGAACTGGCAAAACTTTGCTGAGCTGGGATTGTTGGGCATTCCATTTGAGGAGCAATATGGTGGCTTCAATTTTGGTGCAACAGGTTTGATGATAGTCATGGATGCTATTGGTAAAGGACTTGTTGTTGAACCTTATCTGTCCACAGTTGTGTTGGGTGGGCAGCTTATTCAAAAAGCAGGTAGTGAAGCTCAAAAGCTGGATTTGATACCTCAATTAATTGAGGGAAAATTGAAATTGGCTTTTGCTTATATTGAGCGCCAGAGTAGATACGAACTTTCTAATGTAAGTTTGAAAGCAGAAAGACAAGCCGATTCATTTTTCTTAACCGGCTCTAAATCAGTTGTCTTTAATGCGGAAACAGCAGATAAAATTATCGTGACTGTTAGAACCAGTGGAAACAACAGAGACAAAAATGGAATTTCATTATTCCTACTGGATAAAGGTGCCCTTGGGGTCAGTATGAAAAACTACCATACTGTTGATGGCCTGCGTGCTTCAGAACTGTTCTTTGATCAGGTAGAAGTTAGCCATGATGCGATAATTGGTGAGTTGGATGCCGCCTATCCCATTGTTGAGCAGATTATTGATGGTGCATCTGCTGCAATTTGTGCTGAAGCCGTTGGTGTGATTAGTCAATTACGTGAGAAAACAGTTGAGTATTTGAAAATTCGTAAGCAATTCTCTCGGCCTCTTAGTGATTTCCAGGTTTTACAGCATCGGGCTGTTGATATGTTTATGGCTGAGGAGCAGATGCGATCTCTGTCTTATCTGGCAAACATAAAAATAGATGGTGGGTCTCGTAGTGAACAAATCAGGGCAATATCAGCGGCTAAGGTCTACCTGGGTGATTCCCGTTCAGTGGTAGGTGAACAAGCAATACAATTACATGGCGGAGTAGGGGTTACTGATGAGCTGGATGTCGCACATTATTACAAGCGACTGACAATGTTAAACAATCTGTTTGGTGACCGTGACTTTCATTTGGAGCGTTTTGGTCAAGTTGAGCTGGTATAAAATTTATGATGAGTGGAAACGGTAGTATTGATGATGAGTGACTGTGTGGCATATGAAAGCCTTGTTGAGGGTGAGAATTTTTTAGATCCACCACCTGTTTTTGAGGTTACTCAGAACCGGGTAGAAAAATATATTCATGCGACGGGAGATACTACGGTACAGCTTAAGGAGCGGGATGAAATTGGGCAGCAGGTTGCACCACCCATGTTAGCAGCCGTCTATGTTATGGAGGCGCTACGTACTCGTGTTGGCCCACCAGGTGGTATTCATGCCAAACAGCATTTCATATTTCATCGGCCTGCCATTGTGGGAGAAACACTCTACACCACAGCAATAATTTTGCGACTCTATATCAAAAGAGAGCGTCAGTATGTTGAGATGCAAACAGAAACAAGAAATCAGGTAGGGGAGGTGGTGACAACTGGCATGATTACTCGTATATGGGGTAAAGGCTAATGGGTGACCAAATACTTCATCAAGGCAGGAGGCTGTGTGTGGGTGACCAACTACCTGAGTTGTGTCAGCGGATTGACCAGCAGATGATTGATGCATATGCCGAGGCATCTGGTGATGTTAATCCATTACATATTGACCCAGAGTTTGCCAGGACCACAATCTTTGGGAAAACCATTGCGCATGGATTGTTGACAATGGCATTTGTCTCACGTGTTTTATCTGAGTGGAATTGGCAAGGCTGGGCCTATGGTGGAGAATTAAATGTTATCTTTCTTGGGCCTGTTTATCCGGGAGATGAAGTACGGGTAAGTGGTCATGTCTATCTTATCGAAGAGCGTGATGAGGATGTTTATGCTCACTGTCAACTCATCTGTCATTGTGGTGATAGAGAGGTCGTAAAGGCTGAGGCTAGCTGTAAAATCCCACTTTAGGTAATTCAATTCGTTGAAGATTGTTGTACCTG
>MAAC01009964.1_pt1 | contig 37418 bp, 24 predicted proteins | sample 1115981 | NCBI WGS metagenome assembly MAAC01 (sample SAMN04961126, study PRJNA320927) | seawater metagenome | isolation source: sample BD02T64 sea water enriched with oil for 64 days | place: USA:Gulf of Mexico | collected 2013-07-27 | reverse complement strand
TTACATAAGCATCTACCCAATAAAATTCACCATTTTTACAACGATTTTTCACCATACCACGCCATGAATCACCACGTTTTAGCTTTTCCCATAGGTCGCCAAAAGCCGCCTTGGGCATGTTAGTGTGACGAACAATATTGTGATGTTGTCCGATTAACTCATCTAAAGAATAACCAGAGACTGCGCAAAACTCATCATTTGCATACGTTATCCTACCGTCTAGATCTGTAATTGAGACTAATTGCTCAGACTCAAGGTAGGTTCTTTCATTATTTGAAGCGTAACTCATTAATATATCCATACAATAATTGGTAAAAGTAATTTTAAAAATAAAAAACATTTTTACTTTTAAAATTACTTTAGTAATAAACCAGACAAAACATTAAGACATATTTTAAGTCAATAAAGCACACATCATAATTTGATATGACTTTATGGGTTATTAATAATGTCACAAGCTAATCTTTCTTGTTCTATTTAATGCCGCTGAATTTTTCAGCTGCACAGACTTATAGGCTGATATGATTAGTAGTCATATCAGAATTTTTATAAAAGTTACTAAGGGCGAATCAACTGCCTGTACCAAAAAGCAGCCTATGTTCATAAATTAAAGCTTAGGGCACTCTAGACATAATCATCATGACATCATCGAATGAGCTTTTAATTTTTTCCAGATTTGAACTTGTATTATCCGTTTTACCGTTTAACCGATGTTGATATAGGGCACCGGCACTGTGATGCATCAATTGATAGGCATTTTCAAGTTCACTTAACCAATCTTTACTAAATACCTTTTTTTGTTTGTTTCTGTTAAGCCATCCCGAACATACGCTATTATTATCTCGCTTAACCTGCTTTCCTTCTTGAGGTAAAGGTGAGGAAATGCGTTTTGAAAGAGCCGTAAATTCGTACTGTAGCGCGATATCAAAAACTTTGAGTTTACTTTCTTTTTGATGGTGTGTTTCGTTTGCCCATGCTATCCAATCTTCATTCGGTCGGTACAATGCTAACCAGTTGTTAAAATCATTGACCGGCATAGGACGTGCGATACCATACCCTTGTGCTTTTTCACATCCCATTATTAAAAGCATTAACCCGTGTGCCGTTGACTCTACCCCCTCAGCAATAACATCTCTGGAAAAAGACTTAGCCAGACCAAGTACACCACTAATGATGCTGTAATTATTTGCATCATTGAGCATCTCAATAACAAAAGATTGGTCTATTTTTATAACATTAGCCGGTAGTGATTTAATGTGTGTTAACGATGAGTAGCCAGTACCAAAATCATCTAAAGCGACTTGTAACCCAAACGTATCACGACAAATATTGAGCGTATTACTGATAGCATTTAGATCACCCAGCACGCTACTTTCTAAAATCTCAAGTTGAATAAAGCGCGTGTCTAAACCCTCATATTTACTCAATATATCTTTTAAATCATCGATAAAAGTAGCTGACTGAAGGTGATAAGAAGAGATATTAATACTGACTTCAATCATTAAACCTTCTCGCTGCCATTGGGTGAGTTGTTTAATCGCATTATTAATCACCCATTGACCAAATTGGATTTCCACATCTGTGCCTTCTAATACGGGTAAGAAGTTCATGGGAGAAATAAGGCCATTTTCTGGAGAGGCCCACCTAACCAATGCCTCTACGCCATACACTTCACCTGTTTTCATATTCACTTTAGGTTGATAATAAAGTGTGAACTCTTCATTTTGGATAGCGTTAGTAATTTTATTTAACTCATGTTGTTTTTTAATGATTTGTTGGTCTTTTTCTTCATTAAATAAATGGTAACCATCTCCCCCTGACAGTTTTACCTGGTACATTGCTTGGTCTGCATGACGAATTAACGTATCTATTTCACCTTGGCCATTAGGGTATAATGTAACTCCAACAGACGCAGTTATGGCGTGGCAAATGCCGTCTAACACTAAAGGCTGTGCCAATGAATGGCGTATTCGCTTAAGGATGTCTTCACAATCAGCAAAGGTTTGTATATCGCTTAATAATAAAGCAAATTCATCACCGCCTTGTCTTGATATTGAGTCCTCACCTCTTAAGTTGGATTTGAATCGCTCGGCAACCTCGATTAAAACTTTATCGCCAACATCATGTCCATAGTTATCATTAATTAGCTTAAAATTATCCAAGTCAATAAAGCACACTGCTAATGATCTTTTTGTACGGTCTGCATGAGCAATAGCTTGGTTGAATCGGTCAATAAATAACGTTCTATTGGGCAATAATGTCAAGGCATCATAATGGGCCATTTGCTCTAAGGTGCGTTGTTGATTCTTGATTTGAGTAATGTCAGCAAATAACCCCATATAGTGGAGAGTTTTTCCACTATTATCTTTTAACGAAGATATCGTTAATATTTCAGCATAGAGTTCGCCATTTTTTTTTCGATTCCACACTTCTCCTTTCCAGTAACCATGGGTAATTAGACAATCCCACATATCAGTATAAAACGCCTTACTTTGTTTTTTGGAGTTCAATATTCTCGGGTTTTTACCCAATACCTCTTTGCGGTTATAGCCAGTAATTTGACAAAAGGCAGGGTTTACATCAATGATAGTGCCGTCAGTTTGTGTGATAAAAATACCATCATGGGCTTCAATAAAAACCTGCGCAGCTAACTTTAATTGCTCTTCATTTGCCGAGCGCTCAATCATTAATTGATTAAATTCATTTGTCATCACCGTAATTTCATCTTGTCCTGATATTTCAAGCAGTTTATTGTTTTGATTACTGATACGTGATTCTTTCATGAAACAAGCTATATACTTAATTCGTTCAACTAATCGGCCTTTGAGTATTTGGCTTAAGAAACTTGCAATTGCCAACACCATCAAAACAGTAAGCGTGTAGAAAACTAGTGGCGTTTTTAACTGTTTGTTCGTCGTTTTTTCTAAGTCTATTATATCGTTAATAATGGTTGAACTAACGTTTTGTAATGCGCTAAGGCGCTTTGTAGCTACTTTCCACCACTGTTCAGGGTCCATTAAATCTGTTGCATATTTTAACTTTGAAAGGGCTTTTAAGGCGGGGCCTGCATCAACTTTTACTTTTTCTTCGATAATTACTGCGGGAACCTTTTGTTGCTTTAATTTTGTCACTATATCAATGTTAGATTCATATTGATGAATGATGTTAAACAAAACGAGTAAATATTTTTGCCCCTCAAGATTCAACGTGGATAGCTTTTTATAATCTTCTATTCGTTTACGTAGAAAAGAGAAACTTACCTTAATTTGAGTAGCGTTGACTTCATCTCCGTGGATAATATAATTATTATAATCATGAACTAAGCCGTTAAAATTAAACACTGAAATTACATTATTAAAACTATTACGCTGTTCAATAGTTTTAATGGTTAATTCTCGGTATTGATGAAATTTTTGTATCTTTTTATTGTTAATTGCTTCAAACATCATAATAGAGTGCTTGGGAGAGGCTACATTATAATAACGGCTCAATTCTGCTTGTTGTCTTGCAACATGATTAACAACACTTAAAGGTATGTAATTTTCTGTATGTTCATTGCGACTTCGCTGAACATTCAGCATTCCGTGTAATAATCCGCGCTCTATCGCCGCGTATTCTTCAAGCCCTAAAGCATAAATGAGAGATGACACCATATAATTTGTTTCTTGGCTTGTTGCCATCGCATGTAAAGCATTAACCTCTTGAAGTAATTCAGATATTAACAAACTGTAGAAGTCAAAAAATTTATTATCGATAAGGTTATCAATGTCTGTGCGAATAAAGTTAAGTAGCTTAAATTTTTGATCAATTAGTTGTAAGTTTAAAACTGTTTTTTTAGGAAGGTAAGATGGAGTATTAGTAAAAACATGGACTATTCTTGAATACGCCTCCATTGTAATCTTTCGTTGTTTAGCTAATTGAAGTTGATAATCATTATTTTTTGCTGAAAGAACTCCTGCACTTAGACCTCTTTCCTCTTGCAGGTTGTATACCAGTACCGTAAAGTGTTGAACTACTTGTGAAAACTGTACAGCCTCTTGGGTTTGTTTAAGTTGTTGAAATTTATCAAATATGGCAATACTGGAAAAAAAAAGCAAGGTGACAATAGGCAAAATCAAAAATGCATTAAGTTTTGCACTGATATTGCTTTTATGAAATAAATTTAACACGGTATTACCTTTAAGTAATGAATAAAACTAATGCGTTTTGGCAGTCAACTTATTCATGTCACATTTAGAAAAATGTAGTCGCTGGGTCGATAAAAGAGAATCATTATTACTTTGATAAGTAATACGCTTTTCGACGAAAAAGATGGTACTACAAAAGAAAACTAATTTTATTTATCAATATTGATAAAAGCTGATCTAGATCAAAGAAAACCAAATCATATTAAGAAAGTAATTTTCACTAGCCTTCAGTGGTAGCTTAAACATTACAAACACCACCAAATTGAAATATTTTGTAACATTCTCAAGGCTTTATATTATGGTATTGAGACTGTGTTTGAAGGGAGATTCTTGTTTTCTAGGCATAGCTTCAGTGAAAAGAACATAAAAGCTTAAAATATTCAAGAGGAAAAGTTTATATTTTCGAGCTAATATTTGACTCAACAATAAAGACGTAACTATTATTTTAATCTTACATTTTTAGAAAACAAGGTGGTATTTCTCTCTAAACATTATATTTCATAACGAGCTAAAAACATTAAAACTGCATCATCAGCAATTAATTTTTGTTGCTCTGTTGATGGAAAGACTTGGTTCATTAATAATTGTGGCCAAAAAGCATTAGCCTTTATTAACCCTAAAAATTGTTGAGCCGCATAATCAATATCTACCGCTTCAAGCCGGCCATCATTTATCGCATCATTTATCCAAACATGTAAGCCATCTTTTTGTTGACCTAAATGCTCTAAAGTACTCGAAGCTAATTCTGGAGAACGAATAAATTCAGCAAGAATAATACGGTTTAAATCACGAAAACAATCAGATCCTAACAACTGAACTTCACTCATCGCAGCTATATGCAATTGTTCAGCAAGAGGCTGGCTTCTTTGGTATTCAATATTCACCGCTTGGCTAAATGAATCACAAAGTTGTTTAACAATGTTATGAAACAAAATATCTTTGCTCGGAAAATGATTGTAGACGGTGCGTTTTGAGACCTCTGCCCTTTTGGCTAATGAGTCCATGCTAGCACCTAGAAAACCTTTTTCTTTAAACTCTTCTTGTGCTGCCGCTAAAATATCTAAACGTTTTTTTTCCGTTAGGGTTAGTGCTTTTTCCATACCAATAATTTTAAAATGTTACATCATGTGTAAATTCTACACTGTTTAGTTTACTTTTCAATGAATATAGGTAAACTGCACCGAGTAGTTTACCTCTTTTATTCTAATCAATACTAAATTTGTAATCCTAATTTTATTATTTTTGGTCATTTATTTATAGGTTTTTTATGTCAACATTTCGTTTTAGCTTAAGTGGCCAGTTAAAGCCATTTATGCGTGGTCTTTTATTGCTATCATCTAGTGCTGTTCTTGTTACATCACTATCAGGCTGTGAACAAGCACAACAATCGGCACCTGCGGGGATGCAACCTGCGACTGTGTCGATTATGAGCATGACCACCCAATCAGTCCCTTTTAGTATTGAATTACCGGCCACGTTATCTGGTGCAAAAGAAGTAGAAATTCGCGCGCAAGTTTCCGGTATATTACAAACTAGAAATTTTAGTGAAGGTGATAAAGTTACCGCTGGACAGTCATTATTTAGTTTAGATGCCAAAACTTACGCCGCTGAAATGACAAAGAGTAAAGCAGACCTAAATGCTGCTATGGTCCGCCTTAAGCAAGCGCAACGTGAAGTTAACAGAATAAAGCCACTACGTGCTAAAAATTCAATTTCACAACGTGAATTAGACAATGCAATTTCGAGTGTTGATATTAATTTCGCTGATGTTAAATCTATGCAAGCTAAGTTAGATCAAGCGCAATTACGTTTAGATTATACCAAGGTAACCTCCCCTGTTACCGGTATTGTTGGCCGTGAATTAGTTTCTGAAGGTACTTATGTTTCTGGCCCTGAAGTATTGTTAACACAATTAACTCAAATTGATCCTATTCGTGTGCGTTTTGGTTTATCTGAACGCGAGCAATTACAGATGCGTAATGATGCCGCCGCAGGTTCACTTACCTTACCAGTAGCAGGACATTGGAAAACCAGAATCAAATTGTTTGACGGTTCACTTCACCCTCAAATTGGCCAAGTTAACTTCAGCGATATACGTATAAATAGTCAAACAGGAACCAGTGAATTACAGGCAATTACACCAAACTCCAATTTTTCATTAAGACCCGGACAATTTGTTCGTATCGTATTAGAAGGTGCTGTACGTGAAAATGCTTTTGTCGTCCCCCAAAGAGCCGTGTTAGATAATGGCCTTGGCAAGTTTGTCTATGTTATGTCCAAAAATGACAAGGGTATGACGGTCGCATTACCTGCACCTGTTGTTGTTGGCGAATGGGTAACCCAAGCAGAAGGTATAGAAAATGGCTGGATAATTCGAGAAGGTTTAAAAACGGGTGACCAAGTAATTATTGATGGCATGGCTCGTATATTCTTCCCAGGTATGCCTATACGTTTAGCTGATGATCAGCTAACGACTACCGCACAGCATTAAGGGGCAGATTAATGTTTTCTCGTTATTTTATTGATCGACCTATTTTTGCTTTTGTCATTTCTATCTTTATTGTTTTGGCCGGATTAGCGGCTATGCGTAGTTTATCCATTGCGCAATACCCTGAAATGTCCCCCCCTGTTGTACAAGTTACTGCAGTGTACCCTGGAGCGTCTGCTGAAGTATTAGAACAAACCGTTGCTACTCCCTTAGAGAACGCCATTACTGGGGTTGAAGGCATGATGTATATGTCATCAACCTCAACCAGTTCTGGTGCAACAACGATCACAGTGACTTTTGAAATAGGCACTGACCCTGATCAAGCTTCCGTTAATGTTAACAACCGTGTTAAACAAGTTGAAGCGCGTTTACCTGAAGAAACACGCCGTCAAGGTGTTGTAGTTGCTAAAAGTTCATCAAGCTTTTTACATGTTCATGCCTTTTATTCGCCTGATGATAGCCGCGAAGCATTATGGACTTCTAATTATGTTACCTTAAATATTATTGATAAAATCAAGCGTATTCCCGGCACTACTAGCGTACAAATTTTTGGCGCAAAAGATTATGCCATGCGTATATGGTTACGCCCTGATGTAATGAGCCAATTAGGTGTTACCGTTGAAGAAATTAGCAATGCGGTACGTGAACAAAATTCACAATACGCTGCAGGTAGAATTGGCGCAACACCAACTTCCGTTAGCCCCCAGTCATTGGTTTACAGTGTTAAAGTACAAGGACGATTAACCACTGCAAAAGAATTTGAAGATATCATTATTCGCTCAAATACTGATGGTAGTTCATTACGTTTAAAAGATATTGCACGAGTAGAGCTAGGCTCAAAGGATTATGACTTTGATGGCCGTATCAACGGCAAAAAAGCGGTATTATTAGGCATATTTTTACAGCCTGGCGCTAATGCCCTTGATGTTGCCGATGAAGTGAATGAAACCATTGCTGAATTAAAAACACGCTTTCCGTCAGGGCTCAAACATTTACTCCCTTACGATACCACCCGTTTTGTAAAAGTCTCCATTCGAGAAGTGTTAAAAACACTTGGCGAAGCCATGATACTGGTATTTTTAGTAGTTTTTCTTTTCTTGCAAAATTGGCGTGCTACGTTAATTCCTCTTATGGCGGTGCCCGTATCCTTATTGGGCACTTTTGCTGGCCTTTATATGCTGGGCTATTCTATTAACACTTTAACTTTATTCGGCATGGTATTGTCTATTGGTATTGTGGTTGATGACGCGATTGTTGTACTTGAAAACGTAGAACGGATTATGCATGAAGAAGATGTGTCGGTTCGTGATGCGGCAATAAAAGCGATGAAAGAAGTAAGCGGCCCAGTCGTTGCCATTGTATTAGTGTTATGTTCGGTATTTGTGCCTATTGCCTTTTTAGGTGGCTTAACAGGTGAGTTATTTCGACAATTTGCGATCACAATTTCTATCTCGGTGAGTTTATCTGGCTTGGTAGCATTAACCATGACACCTGCTTTATGTGTTTTAGTATTAAAACATGAAGACAAAAAAACAAACTTCTTTTTTAACGGCTTCAATCGATTTTTTAATAAAGTCACTGGGCACTATGTCTCGGGTGTAAGCTTCTTTCTTCGCCGTGGTTTATTAGCATTAATGCTTGTTATAGGTATGGTAGTAATAACAGCAAATATGTGGTTAAAAACGCCAAGTTCGTTAGTACCTGATGAAGATCAAGGCTATTACATTTCTGCTGTTTTTTTACCTGATGGTGCATCATTGCAAAGAACCAAAAAAGTAGTTGATGAAGTAATAACAGCAATAAAGTCAAACCCGGCTAACGAAAATGTTATTTCTTTTACTGGCTTCGACTTTCTTGGTGGTGGTTATAAAAACAACGCTGCCACAATTTTTGTCACTCAAAAACATTGGGATGACAGAGAGGTCAGTACACAGCAATTGGTTGGTGAGTTATTCATGAAAACCGCCAATATTAATGAAGCATTAGTATTAGCCTTTAATCCACCCGCGATACCCGGCCTAGGCAGTACAGGTGGCTTTGAATTTTACCTGCAAAACCGTGGTGACGGCGGTGTAGAAAAATTAAAACAAAGTATGCAGGCGATGATGGGGGCTGCTCAGCAAAGCCCTATACTTGCCGGTGTGCAAACATTATGGCGCTCAGATTCACCACAATTAACCGTGAAAATAGATCGTGAACAAGCACGTGCTATGAATATTCCTATCAACAATGCTTTTAACGCTTTGGCAGGAACCATGGGGACCTATTATCTCAATGACTTCAATAAATTTGGCAGAACATGGCAAGTATTAATGTCGGCAGAGCCTGAATTTAGAATGAGCCCTAAAGATATCGCTCGTATCTATGTGAAAAGTAATAGTGGCGACATGATACCTATCTCTGCCTTTGCAGAAATTAATTATAGTAGTGGCCCAGACAGTTTAGACAGATACAATAACTTGTCTGCGGTGAAACTACTAGGTAGCGCAGCTCCAGGATATAGCTCTGGCCAAGCGATAGCCGAAATAGAACGTATTGCCAAAGAAGTATTACCATCAGACATGAGCTATGAATGGACGGGAACCGCTTATCAAGAAAAAAGAAGTTCTGGCTCTACCGCCCTTGCCTTAGGGATGGCCGTTATTATGGTGTTTTTAATTCTAGCTGCCTTGTATGAACGTTGGTCTCTGCCGCTATCAGTTCTGCTGGCTTTACCTTTTGGTATTTTTGGTGCCTTGGTTTCTGTATGGATTGCAGGCATGACAAGTGATGTTTATTTTCAAATTGGTTTAGTCACCTTACTTGGCCTAGCCAGTAAAAATGCTATTTTGATTGTTGAATATGCCCTAATGAAAAAACAAGAGGGCTGGACAACAGGGGCTGCTGCACTAGAAGCTGCTCGCTTACGATTCAGACCCATCATTATGACATCGCTTGCCTTTATTTTAGGTGTTGTTCCCTTAGCATTAAGCTCAGGTGCCGGTGCCGGCGCTCGCCATAGTGTTGGCATGGGGGTTATGGGAGGAATGATAGCGGCAACATTTTTAGCAATATTCTTTGTGCCACTATTCTTTTATTGGTTAACTGAACGTAAAGTATCTGAAAAGAGAAAACAGCAAGCGATTAGAGATGAAATAGCGCAGCATCATGAGCAGGAGCTAGCTTCTAAGTGATATTAGTCTATTGCAATAGATAAAATCAGAGATTAGTTACACTACTGCTAATGAAAATACTCGCTAAGTTTTATATACAACTTAGCGGGTATTTTTTATTGAAGCACTTAAATTATTTAACAGTACCTAATTATCAGTAAGCGCTTTGATTTTCGCTTTAGAGAACCAAGCATAAAGCACCGGCAGCACAAATAACGTCAGTAATGTTGCAGTGACTAAGCCGCCAACAATAACACTCGCCAGTGGCCTTTGTATTTCTGCCCCTACCCCATTTGACATCAGCATAGGAATCAACCCCAGCGCCGAAGTAATTGCCGTCATCAGTACCGGCCGCAAACGAGAGACTGCACCATCGAAAACTGCTTTTGAGGTTTCAATACCGTCTTTGACAAGTTGATTAATACTCTCAACCATGACGACCCCATTAAGTACCGCGACACCAAATAAAGTAATAAAACCAACAGAGCTTGGTACCGATAAATATTGCTCGGAAATATAAAGTGAGAAAACTCCGCCAATAACGGCTAACGGTACATTAACCAATATCAACATTGCTTGCCCTACAGAGCCAAAAGCAAAATAGAGTAACAAGGCAATGAGTGCCAAAGACAACGGTACAACAACAGCCAAGCGTTGCTGTGCTCGTTGTTGGTTTTCAAATTGGCCACCTATTACAACAGAATACCCCGCTGGTAAAGTAACTTTCTCATCAATAACTTGCTGAATATCATTGACAACACTGCCCATATCTCTCCCTTGAACGTTCGCTTGAATAACCACACGACGCTGCACATCATCGCGACGCACTTGCGGTGGACCTGATTCAAAGCTAACGATGGCAATATCACCTAAACGTACCCAAGCACCCGTAGGCGATTGTATTCTAAGGTCGGCAATCGCTGCTTGGTTGTTTCGGTATTTATCCTCGATGCGAACATAAATATCATAACGCTCGTTACCATTGATTACTTGTCCAGCAGTGACACCACCGATACCATCTTTAACAACGTCCATGACATCGCCAACAGATAAACCATAACGAGACAGTTGCTGTCTTTTAGGTTTAATGACTAACTGCGCTTCACCGGCTATTTGCTCTAAAGCAACGTCTCTAGCGCCTCTAACTTGTTTTATGGCGGCTTCAATTTCTTGACCTTTTTTCGCCAGCATATCTAATTCAGGGCCAAATAACTTAATGGCAAGTTGTGCTTTTACTCCAGAGAGTAATTCGTCAACACGCGTAGCTATCGGCTGTGAAAAATTAAGTAATAAACCGGGGAATTGCTCAAGCTTCTCTTCCATTAATCCTTGTAATTCGTAGCGATTTTTAGCACTAGTCCACTGTGATACAGGTTTTAGACCAATATATATTTCAATATTATTAACAGGCTCAGGGTCACCACCAATTTCTGCACGGCCAATACGGCTTAAGGTATATTCCACTTCAGGAAATTCCATTAACATTTTCTCAAGAATAGGTGATACCGAGAGTGCTGTTTCTAAACTTGACGATGGTGCTAAAGTTGCTCGTAAATTAATAGTGCCTTCTTCTAACTCAGGGACAAACTCAGTGCCTATTTGTGGAATTAAGGCAGCAGCGCCAATCATTAAAATAATCGATGTAGCAATAACCAACTTAGTGCGTTTCATCGCTGCTTTTAAACCTTTTCGATACCATTTATCAAGCGGCTTTAACACGAAACTTTCTCTTTCTTTAACGCCTTTTTTAAACATAAAGGTTGCCAGTGCAGGTACAACAAAAAGCGCAACGACTATTGCCGAAATAACAGCAAGAATAATACTAATAGCCATTGGTTGGAAAAGCTTAGCTTCAACCCCTTCAAAACTAAATAAAGGCGTGAAAACCACCAGAATAATCGACGCAGCAAAAAATACCGGACGGGCGACCTCTTTACCGGCTTCTTTTAACCTCAACGGAATAGTGGCTTCGTTGTTCTCTACAGAATGAGGGGCAACATCATGGGCATCAACATCGCTAGCGAGAATACGTTGCTGAGTATTATCATAATGAGTAGGATCTGGTCTGTTTAAATGCTTAAACATATTTTCAACCATCACCACAGAGCCATCGACTAACATACCAATAGCAACGGCAATACCACCTAGTGACATAAGATTTGCAGATAAACCAAACCACGACATCACCATTAAGGCAATACCAACAGAAATAGGAATAGAAATTAACACTAAAAATGTCGCTCTAAGGTTCATTAAAAATAATGCCAGCACGATGGCAATAAAAATAAACGCCAGAGCTAACGCTTCAACAACCGTATCCACCGCTTTGGTGATCAAATCAGCTTGATCATAAAAGGGTTCAAAACGAACACCTTCAGGTAGTGCTTGATTAATAAGCGGAATTTTAGCGGTAATACCATCAATCGTTGCTTTAGTATTGGCGCCCATTCTTTTAAGCACAATACCTGAAACCACTTCACCTAAACTGACCGTGTTTCCTTGCTCATCTCGACGGCTCATCGTCACCGCACCTTGTCGAATTTCACTGCCCAGTGAAACTTTTGCGACATCTTCAATAGTAATCACCGTCCCTGCAACGGTTTTAACAGGCACTTGTCTTATATCCGCTAAACCATCTTCACCACTACTAAACCAGCCTGTACCACGGATAACAAGTTGCTCTTGTCCACGGTTCATATACCAACCACCTACATTGGTATTGTTTTTATCAAGTGCTGTTACGATATTTTTTTGGGTTAATTGGTACGAGAGTAGTTTGCTCGGCTCAATATTTACTTGATATTGCCTAACATTACCGCCAAATGATAAAACGTCAGTTACGCCATCAACAGGCATCACTAATAATTTTACTATCCAGTCATTCAAACTTCTTAATGACATTGAATCATAGCCAGAGTCTTTATCCGCAATCAACAAGTATTGGAATACTTGCCCTAACCCTGAAGTGTTTGGTCCCATTTCTGGTGTACCAACGCCTGTAGGTATTAGCTCTTTAGCGGCTTGCAAACGTTCAAAAACTAATTGCCGGGCAAAGTAAATATCAGTGCCCTCTTTAAAGACAACGGTTACCCCTGATAGTCCTGTTTTTGAAATTGAACGAACCTGCTCTACATCAGGTAAAGCATACATAACCGCCTCAATAGGATAGGTAATGAGTTGCTCCACTTCTTCCGCCGCTAAACCGGGCGCTTCAGTGTTTACCGCTACTTGTACATTGGTCACATCAGGAAAAGCATCTAAATTAAGTTTTGGGATTACTATAAGTGATCCCGCCATGGTCGCTATTAACGCGATAACCACCAATAGTCGATTATTGATCGACCAATCTATCATTTTATTAAACATAATAAATTACTCCTTCAACTAGTGGTTGTGCGGATCAAATCCGCCTTTTGCGATTTCAGAAGCAACAAAAAATGCACCTTTAGTTACCACACGAGCATTAGCTGCTAGCCCTATAATTTGACGATAGCTACCTAGTGCTTGACCTAATTCGACTTCTACCACGTCAAATTCACCGGGATGATCTTCAACAAAAACGGTCCAATCTCCGTCAGCACCACGCATTAATGCAGTCTCGGGTACAGCCATTACCGGTTGTTTAGTATTAAACTGAAAGTTCACGTTAACAAACATACCTGAGTGCAACGTATCATCACTATTATCTACCATTAATCTGACAACTCTGGTTCGTGTAATGGGGTCAATCGTGTGGGCTTCTTGGATCACTTTCGCTTCATGTACTTGCGTACCAAATTCAATTTTAGCGATTGTGCCTATCGGTAGATTTAATTTTTTATTGGGAGAAACACGCGCTTCAACCCATAAGTTTTCTTCATTTGCTAAAGTCATAATTTCATCACCGGGGGCAACGCGTTGACCTTGAGAAAAACTGTCGCTCAATACTGCGCCAGATATTTTTGCTACTAAGGTATATTCACCTAAGTTTGATGAATTGTTTTTTACTATGGCTTTTATCGCTTGTTTAGTGAGACCAAAGGCGGTTAAACGTCCTAAAGCAGAATTATAATCAGTTTCACTTTTTAATAACCTACTCTCACTAATCGTGCCCTTCCCTAGCTTTTTAACACGTTGCCATTCACTGTAGGTAACACGAAAGTTTGCTTGAGCTTCAGCCATAGATTCACTAAATAAGGTAACCAATGGCTGACCTTTTTCTACATGCTCACCTAACGTTGCATGACGGCTAATAATCACCGATTCTGTACGAGGAGAGACTATATAACTGGTATACCCGTTGGCTTTAATTTCACCGGGTGCATAAACACTTTTTGCAAATGTTTGAGGCATCAATTGTGTTACTTCAATATTGGCTAGCGACATTTTTTCTGGACTAAATGTTATGCCTTCTTGATGTTTTTCATCATCACTCGGCTTGTTTTTTTCTTGACCTTTTTCGATAATAGTTGAAATAGGGTGCTCATCATGGTTATGCGACGCTTCGGATGAGTCTTGATTTGCAAGGGAAATAGTTGATAACACAGTAAAACCAATGCATAAAGCTACGCCAGTAGTTTTTACGGGAAAATACTTCATGATTTTCTCTTAATCTAAAAATAAAACATTGCAACAAAGCTAAATTAAAGCGGTTTAGGCTTTAGCTTAGGTATATGTGTGTTGCGGATAGTTGAGTTAAAATTAAATTAAGCGATTGGAGGGCGAATAAGTTCTTCAATAAAACTTTTATCAAGATGATCATGATAAAAGTATTGATTAAACACTAAAAGGGCAGCGGTGTTTTCGCTGTTTTTTACACTGACAAACCATGATGTGTGTGACCCTTGACAATGACCACAGTGATGGCAATCTTTGATATCGTGCGCATCCTCTGATGAGCCATCAAAAAACTCAATATTGTCTAAATCATGGGAATGTTGAGTTTGTAGGTGTTGGGAATCAACTTGATGATTGTCATCTGAATTAGCCACAGCAATAAACGACTGCAATGCAATCGATAGTACTATTAAAAAGCTAAGCCAAGTGTTTTTCATCAGTATGTTCTGAACCCTATCTGTAAGAATTTACTTGGCGAATAATAATTTAATAATTTTTTTGAGTCAACATAAAGCCTTAGCCAAGGCGAAATGAGTGCAATAAAAAAGGACACTGATTGTGTCCTTTAACATCTGAGACCAATCTCACTAAGTATGTGCTCATTTCTACTTGTTAAAACGACCAACTACTTCGTTATTTATTTAATAATTAGAACAACTAGTTATTAAAATAAATGCCTTGTATTTGGCCATTTTCCCTACGTATAAAATAGATCACCTAATTAATGAAACTGGTATGACTCCCTAGTATTTACGAATATTCACTAAAAGGGATAAAGTGAATTGCTTAACTTAAGCTCTTTCAAATAAAGCCGCAATACCTTGACCACCACCAATACACATAGAAACTACTGCATATTTTCCTGATGTTCTTTGCAGCTCATATAACGCTTTCACGGTAATAACTGAGCCTGTAGCACCAATTGGATGACCTAGTGAAATACCTGAACCATTAGGGTTCACTTTGGCTGGATCAATATCTAAATCTTTCACTACAGCTAAAGCTTGAGAAGCAAATGCTTCATTAACTTCCCAAACATCAATATCATCAACAGATAAGTTAGCTTTTTCTAATAGTGTTTTAATTGCAGGTACTGGGCCTATGCCCATGTACTTTGGTTCAACACCAGCAAAAGCATAACCGACTAATTTCGCCATAGGTTTAAGACCTTTAGCTTCAGCAACAGATTTGTCCATCATTACAATAGCAGCCGCTGCGTCATTAATACCGGAAGCATTTCCTGCGGTAACTGAGCCATCTTTTTTAAATGCTGGACGTAATTTAGAAAAGTTTTCAGGCGTAGCACCAAAACGTACATGCTCGTCTTGATCGAAAATAGTCACCCCTTTACGGGTTTTCAGCTCTACAGGTAATATTTGGTCAACAAAACGCTTCTCGTTTATTGCATTCTCTGCACGTCTATGACTTTCAAGTGCTAAAGCATCTTGCTCTTCACGAGTAACGTTCCATTTTTCAGCAACATTTTCAGCTGTAATTCCCATATGAGTATCACCTATAGGACAAGTTAATGCCCCCACCATAGGATCAACTAAATTAGAATCGCCCATACGGATACCAAAACGTGCTTTTGGTATCCAATAAGGTACTCTGCTCATTGACTCTGCGCCACCTGCAACAGCAACATCACAATCATCTAAAAGTATTAATTGAGCTGCTGATATAATCGATTGTAAACCAGAGCCACATAAACGGTTAATTGTAACTGCTGGTGTCGCTGCTGGTAAACCGCCTTTAATCGCCGCAGCACGACTCATGTACATATCTTTTCTGTCTGAATGGGTAACGCTGCCAATAACGCAATGTCCAACATCTTCGCTATCAATACCCGCACGTTGCACAGCTTCTTTAATAACTAACCCTGCTAAATCTGTAGGAGCGATATCTTTTAAACTACCACCATATTCGCCAATAGCAGTTCTAACAGCACTTACAATTACAACTTCTCTTTTACTCATGTTTATACCCTCTTTATTATATTTGCTTAATTTTATTTATTAAAACTGCATTTCAGGTACAACTGCTGGTACAACCAACTCTCCTTGGGTCAGTTTTATAATTTCCTCAACTGTAACGCCTGGTGCACGTTCTAGAAGGTGAAATTGCCCATTTTTTATTTCAATGAAAGCTAAGTCAGTTAATACTTTTTTAATGCAACTTTTACCCGTAAGGGGTAAAGAGCAATTCGTTAGTAATTTTGATTCTCCATGTTTTGATGCATGTGTCATGGTGACTATAATATTTTCAGCGCCAGCAACTAAGTCCATCGCCCCGCCCATCCCTTTGATTAATTTACCAGGGATCATATACGAAGCAATATTGCCATTTACATCCACTTCAAAAGCACCTAAAACGGTTAAATCAACATGACCGCCACGGATCATGGCAAACGATTCTGCTGAATCAAATATAGATGCGCCAGATGCCATCGTTACCGTTTGCTTGCCTGCATTAATTAAGTCCGCATCTATTTCGTCTTCGGTTGGAAATTGCCCCATACCTAGAAGGCCATTTTCCGATTGCAGCATTACTTCTATACCCTCTGGCACAAAATTAGCGACAAGAGTGGGAATGCCGATACCTAAATTTACGTAGTAACCGTCTTGCAATTCTTGAGCAACGCGTTGTGCTATTTGTTCTCTAGATAAAGCCACAATTATTCTCCTGAAGGTCGAGTGGTTCGTTGTTCAATACGCTTTTCAAAAGACCCTTGAATTAAGCGGTTAACGTAAATACCAGGGGTATGAATTTGATCGGGATCTAATTCGCCAGGCTCGACAATTTCTTCCACCTCAACTACGGTGATTTTACCTGCGGTAGCTGCCATAGGGTTAAAGTTACGTGCTGTTTTTCTAAAAACAAGGTTGCCGTATGTATCCGCTTTCCATGCTTTAACTATCGCAAAATCACCAGTAATAGCTTCTTCTAAAATATAATCACGACCATTAAACTGTCGCTCATCTTTACCTGTCGCTACAGGCGTACCTACTCCAGTCGCTGTAAAGAAAGCGGGAATACCAGCCCCCCCAGCACGCATTTTTTCAGCTAAGGTCCCTTGTGGTGTTAATTCAACCTCTAGTTCACCCGACATCATTTGTCGTTCAAACTCAGCATTCTCACCTACATAAGAGGCAATTATTTTCTTAATTTGACGATTAGGTAATAGCACACCTAAGCCAAAATCATCAACACCACAATTGTTAGATACCAGCGTTAATCCCTTTGTACCTTTACGGTTTATCTCCGCAATTAAATTTTCTGGGATACCACATAAACCAAAACCACCTGCGATAACCGTCATGTCATCTGTTAGTCCAGCCATTGCTTCTTCGTAGCTATTTACTACTTTGTTAAATCCTGCCATGTCACTTTACTTTCCTCTATCTATTTATTTAATTAATTAAGTAGTAGAGAAAAACCTTTATTATGTAAAAACTAGAGACTCAGCATCTTACAATTGAATACCACTGTAAAATTGATTAATATTAATGATTAATAAATTATTTTAATGAATGATGAATTTTCATGAATATAACCATCAAACAAATTAGAGCTTTTCTTGCTGTTGTTGAGGTAAACAGTTTTGCCGAGGCGAGTGAGTTACTTCACCTATCACAGCCGGCCTTAAGCATTACCATTAAAAACTTAGAAGAAAGTGTTGGCGGTAAACTCCTAGCAAGGTCAACAAGATCACTCGCATTAACACCAGAGGGTGAAGTATTTTTACCTGTAGCCAAACGATTGCTAGCCGATTTTGACACTGCTTTTATTGAGCTTCTTGAATTATTTTCATTAAAGCGCGGTAACTTATCACTCGCTGTTATGCCGTCATTTGCTAGCACACATCTGCCACAGCACCTTTTGTCTTTTAATAAACAGCATCCCGCCATCAAAGTTAAAATTCATGATGTTATTGCTGAAGATGCCGTTGAAATGGTACAAACAGGTAAAGCCGAATTTGCCATAAGTTTTGACCCCGGTGCTTCAGATGATCTCAAATTCGAAACATTATTCACTGATAGGTTCGTTGCCGCTTTTCCTAAAAATCATAAATTGATGAAAGTTAAGCAAGTTGGCTGGCAGCACTTAGTTAAACTGCCCTTCATAACCTTACAACGGCCTTCTAGTATTCGGTTGTTAATGGACAATATACTTGCAGAACAAAATATATTTTTAAACGTGACTTTTGAAACAAATCAATTAGCGACAGTGGTCCAAATGATTGCTACAGAGCTGGGTGTTAGTGTTATACCGTCCCTTTACAAACAACAATTGCAAGCTTTAAACCTTGAATTCAGAGAACTATCATCACCAGTAATTAATCGTCGTGTAGGTATTATTACTCGCCGAAGATATCCATTATCTAAAACAGCACAGGCGTTTATAGTAATTTTACGGCGTTATTATCAGCAGTTACCTTTATAATCACTATTTTAATTTGCTGTCGATATAATAGTGAATAACCATTTTCAATAAGCCTCAGTGTCAGGAGCTGCTCCTTATATCAATTAAAGTAATGAATAGCTCTTTCAGCGAGAGTAAATTCAATGGGAATAAACTACGTTCATGTCGCGTCGTCAACAATAACGCTCATATAAACCTAACATGTGACAACAAGAACAGCATTGTTATGCGTTTTCTTTATATTTTATTTAATACTCAATCACTATAAAGGTATCTAATATAATCTTGTGCAACATCACGCCATAAGAACCTTGATTTAAAAGCATTAGTAGTAATCGTATCCCAATCTTTTGTCTTTTTCTTTTTTTTGTTTAATGCTGATTTAAAACAGCGAAGCATATTTTCAGCTTGGTGCTGAGGGTTATCTCCGTTGAATGTAAAGCCATTTTCATCATGGTTAATGGTATCTTTTAAACCACCAACACTATGTGCCAAACAAGGTTGTCCCGCCCGCATTGACAGCATTTGACTAATACCACAAGGCTCAAATGAACTAGGCATTAGAAATAAGTCACCCGAGCTATATATACTTTCTGATAATGCCTCAGAATAGCCTTTTAGAAAAATAAAATTTGAGTGTTTCGCCGCTACTTTTGTCAGGAAATTTTCTAAAGTCGCGTCACCACTACCTAAGAGAATAAAAACGCCATTATCACCTAAAATAATTAACAATTGTTCTAAGGCGGTTTCACCATTAGCCATGACTTTTTGAAATAATTTGACTTTTTGGTCAGTAATTCGACCCACCGAAGTTAATACTACAGGCTTAGCTTTGAATTTTTGGCTGATAAGTTGTTTTATCCGCGTCATCGCAATTAAATGGGCACTATCAACTAAAGGCTTATTTGCTAACCATTTTATTAGCTCATTTTCAGCAAGCAGCATTAAGTTATTTAACGTTAAACGTTTAATCGTTTTATTCGGGTATTCACAGCCATTTAAAATTCCGTATAAACGCCCAGTATCTGCAGCATAACGTAAATCATTTTCTAACCCTTCGCCACCAAAAAATCCCAGTTCAGCATTGCTAGGCTGTAAAATTTCTGCTGCATAATTAGGTGATACTGCATGCACTTTATCTGACAGATTTATTCCTGCCCGCATAGGGTTGATGCAATGAGGATAACGGGGATCATTAATTTTACCTTGTTCGTAAGGCAAATAAGGAAACCAGGCTTTTAATGATGACTCATCGCCATCAAGTGGTCTAATACCTTGCAATGCAAGATTGTGAATAGTGTAAACAGTTTTTATTAATTTTAATTGTTGATATTCTGGGTCAAATGCTCGTAATACTGACACCATCGCGGTATGCCAGTCATGTAAATGCAATACATCTATTTTACCAAAAACTTGGCTAACAATGGCCTTAGCGACAGCAGCACTGAATAATGCAAACTTAGTTGCATCCGAGGCAAAAGGTCTATTATCAGGATCGTTACAGTAAATTTTTCCTTCACCTCCAATAGCAAACAATGGGTGCTCAATGACCCATTGAGTTACTTTGCTTTGTGAGTTGTTAACGTTTATTTTAAAAATATCAACGGATTGAAAATGACCAGAAAACATTACTTGCAACGACGTGATATATTGAGCACCTGATAGCTTGGAAAAAGCGCCATAGCCAGGCATAACCACCTCAACTTGCTGACCTACACTAGCCAAAGAAAGCGGTATATCGCGAACTACATCACCAATACCACCTACTTTACCCCCCAGTAAGGCATCATTTTCTGCCGCAGCCATCAATATTTTCATTTTACGCTCTTCTTTATTTTATTTATTAAGTACTTGGAATGAATATTAGGTAATTACATCTGGTTTATCTCGACCAGTAAACTGTTTAATTCTCGCCACGTTTTCGGCAATAGTAATTAAATTTATCAATGCTACTTGGGGTTCTTGTTCTAATAACTCTGGAGCATATTGATAACAGTCTACATAAACCCGTAGGGTTGCTCCTTGAGTACCTGTACCTGAAAGTCTAAAGACAATACGGCCGCCATTACTTAGAAAAACACGGACACCTTGCGCAGTTGTCTTACTGTTATCAACGGGATCAATGTACTGAAAATCATCTGCTGATTCTATTTTTATTTCTGTAGATTTAGCGCCAGTGCCTTGATTATCAGAAAAAATCAGCCCGGGTAGCATCGGTATTTTTTCTTTTAACTGGCTAAACATTGCTTGTGCTCTTTTACTATCTACCGCTTCGTAATCGTGACGGGTAAAGTAATCACGACCATATTGCTCCCAATGCTCCCTCACAATTTCGCTCACGGGTTGTTTTTTTGCCGCAATTAAATTTAACCAGAACAATACAGCCCACAAACCATCTTTTTCTCTAACATGATCAGATCCGGTGCCAAAACTTTCTTCACCACATAAGGTGATTTTTTCCGCGTCCAATAAATTACCAAAAAATTTCCACCCTGTCGGTGTTTCATAACAGGGTATGTTCATCGCTTTGGCAACACGATCAACCGCTCTGCTCGTTGGCATCGAGCGAGCAACACCCGTAATACCTTTTGCATAAGCAGGTATATAATGAGCATTTGCGGTTAGTAAGGCTAAACTATCACAAGGGTTAATGTAAAAGCCTTTACCTAACACCATATTTCGATCACCATCACCATCTGAAGCCGCGCCGAAATCAAGCGGATCATCACCATTTAACAATTCCACCAGTTGATGAGCATGAACCAAGTTAGGATCAGGATGTCCGCCACCAAAATCAGTTAATGGCACGCCATTAATAACAGTGCCTGCTGGCGCACCTAATCGATTTTCGAGTATTTCTTTTGCGTATGGACCATTAACAGCATGCATTGCATCAAAGCACATGCGAAAGTCCCCCTGAGTAAGCAAAGATTTCATTAGCTTGAAATCAAACATTGATTCCATTAAATCGGCATAATCAGTCACCGGATCAATAATTTCAACTTTTGTTTGTGCTATTTGTCGTGTACCAATTTTGTCAAGATCGACATTATCAGCAGCTACAATCAGATAGTGTTCTATGCCCAATGTCTGTTCAAAAATCGCATTAGTGATTTTTTCAGGTGCCGGCCCACCATTTTCGCCATTGAATTTTATACCAAAATCTTCATCCGGCCCGCCTGGATTATGGCTAGCAGATAAAATAATGCCACCGCATGCTTGGTTATTTCTTATCACACAAGAAGCTGCGGGGGTTGATAAAATCCCCCCCTTTCCTATCATTATATGAGCAAAACCATTGGCAATTGCCATACGAATGATGATTTGTATGGCTTCGCGATTATAAAAACGACCATCCCCCCCCAGTACCAACATTTTACCTGTGCAAGGTGAAATAGTGTTAAATACTGATTGTACAAAATTTTCCAAATAACCTGTTTTTTGAAATTGAGTCACTTTTTTTCTTAAACCCGATGTACCTGGTTTTTGATCTTTAAAAGAATGTGTCTTAATTTTGTCTACGTTCATCTTTCATCCTTACAAATTAGCTTGGGGTGCGGTGATATCACAATTTAACGCTATAATTTACTTTTGTCCTTGCCATTCAAATATCATGGTCGATAGTGGCCCTATAGAGAGGATAAGTTGATTAGCTTGGCCCGCATAAGTTTGATCTTGCGAATAAACACCACCTTGATTACCAACATTACTACCGCCATATTTAATGCTGTCGGTATTTAAACACTCTCGATAAAAGCCAGCTAACGGTACATCAATACAATAATTTTCATAACTTGTCGGGGTAAGATTAACAACCACCAACGCAGGTGCCGTGCCTACTTTACCTTTACGTAAATAAACCAGTATCGACTGTTCATTATTATGCGAGTCTACCCATTCAAAACCACTACTTTCACAGTCAAGTTCATATAAGGCAGGAACACTACGATAGACATGATTGAGATCTTTAATTAACAATTGAACACCTTCATGCTTATCATCTTCAAGTAAATGCCAATCTAAACTTTGATCATGATTCCATTCATTACGCTGCGCGAATTCCCCCCCCATAAACAAGAGTTTTTTACCTGGGTGTGACCACATAAAAGCATAGTAGGCGCGAAGGTTGGCAAATTTTTGCCAATCATCTCCTGGCATCTTACTAAGCAGAGAGCCCTTTCCGTGTACTACTTCGTCATGACTTAATGGCAAAATAAAGTTTTCACTAAAACCATAAACGATGCCAAACGTTATTTCATTATGATGATGTTTACGATGGATAGGATCGCGTTCCATATATTTTAACGTATCGTTCATCCAACCCATATTCCATTTAAAACCAAAACCGAGACCGCCGCCATCAACTGGTTTTGAAACACCAGGCCATGCGGTTGATTCTTCAGCAACCATCATCACGCCAGGATAATTGCCATAGGCTCGGCTATTTACTTTTTGTAATAAATCAATTGCCTCTAAGTTTTCTCGACCACCATCAATATTAGGCAGCCATTCCCCCTCTTTTCTGCTGTAATCTAAGTACAACATCGACGCAACGGCATCTACGCGTAAACCATCAATGTGGAATTCATCTAACCAATAAAGGGCATTACTTAACAAATAACTTTGTACTTCTTTGCGGCCATAATTGTAAATTAAGGTTTTCCAGTCAGGGTGAAAACCTTTTCTTACGTCTTCATGTTCATACAGGCAAGAGCCATCAAGTTTTCCAGTACCATGGGCATCCTCTGGAAAATGTCCGGGAACCCAATCCAATAACAAACCAATACCCACTTGATGGCAACTATCAACAAAAAATTTAAAATCATCCGCACTACCAAAACGTGAAGTAGGTGCAAAAAGTCCTATTGGTTGATAGCCCCAAGAACCGTCAAATGGAAATTCACTTACTGGCATCAGTTGAATATGAGTAAACTTCATTTCAACAACATACGGGATTAATTGCGCGGCCAATTCACGATACGTTAAATATCTATTTTGAAATAAAGCGTTACTATCGCCATCAGTGCCACCACCATTACTTCTACGCCATGACGCTAAATGTACTTCGTAAATAGAAACAGGACCATGATAATGATTCGATTCACCAGCTCGTGCTGCCAGCCATTTGTCATCTTGCCATGGGTAAGCGTGCCTATGGACAACTTTTGATGCTGTTTCAGGAGGGTGTTGCATGGCAAATGCATATGGGTCAGCTTTTAATGGCTGAACTTGACCGTCAAGCGCGAGGAGTTCATATTTGTATGTGCTATTGTCACAGACATTAGGAATGAAAATTTCCCAAATGCCTGCAGCAGGATGTTTTCGCATGACATGCCGTCTACCATCCCAAAAGTTAAAATCACCGACAACAGAAACACGCATAGCATCCGGTGCCCATAAAACAAAATGGGTTCCTTTTACCTTATCAACTTCGCGTTCATGAGCGCCCATCCATTGATAAACATGTTCATGGGTACCTTCACAAAAAAGATAAAGATCGTCATCATTAAGTAGCGAAGGATAACGATAAGGGTCTTCTACCATAATCGTTTCACTTTCGTAGGTAACACGTAAATAATAGTTAAATATATTGCGCCTACGACCTAATGTACCTTCGAAGAGTCCGGCCCCATTAACTAGGGTAAGTGTCGTCACCTTTTTGTTATGCTTGCTATCGATAACGTCAACATTGAGTGCATTGGGTAAAATAGCTCTAACAACTAGCCCCTTTTCAGTTGGGTGTTTATGCATACCCAACACTGAGAAAATATCTTGATGTTTGGCATCAATAATCTCAGCGACTTGTTGGTTATCTAGCAAGCTTATTCTAGGTTTATTCATTATATTTTCCTAATATACCATTCGATATATTTAGTACTTTCTTTAAAAACGTAGCTCAAAACAAAACATCAAAAATTTGTAATAAATCTTAACTTGAAAAGTGCCTATTTATTTTTTAACGCTAGGGCTGAAAGCATTTCTTGGGTAACTAAGACAACGCCTTTTTGTGTTACTCTAAAGCCGTTTTGACGATCTTTATCATGGTCAACACCAATGTCCATACCCTCAGGAATATCACAACCGCTATCAACAATAGCTTTGATCACTTTACAACCTCTGCCAATAACTACCTTAGGTAAAATAACGGACTCTTCAACATGGCAATATGAGTTCACTCGAACATGCGAAAACAGCAATGATCGTTTCACTGTAGAGCCCGAAACTATTACACCACCCGATACGGTTGAATCTATGGATAAACCGCGTCGGTTGTCTTCATCAAAAACAAATTTTGCTGGTGCGGTTTGTTCTTGATAGGTCCAAACAGGCCAGTTTTTATCGTACATATCTAATTCTGGCTCAGCTGTAACTAATTCCATATTTGCTTCCCAAAAGGAATCAAGTGTACCTACATCGCGCCAATAAGGTTGGCGATCAGAATCTGGGTCGGTAAACGGAAAAGCATATACCTTATGCGATTCAATTATTTTCGGGATAATATCGTTGCCAAAGTCATGGCTTGAATCTTTTTGTGCTGCGTCCTTTTGCAGCTGCTCAAACAAAAAATCGGTGTTAAAAATGTAGTTGCCCATTGAAGCTAAGGTGACACCTGCTTTGCCGGGAATTTCGGCAGGGTTAGCGGGTTTTTCATCGAATCGACAAACACGACTATTTTCATCGACGGTCATCACTCCAAATGTGTCTGCGGCTTCTGCTACTGACGTTTCAATACAGCATACCGTCATGTCTGCACCGCTAGATACATGAGATGCCAATAATGGTCCGTAGTCCATTCTATAAACGTGATCTCCTGATAAAATCATGATGTATTTTGGCATTTCACTTCTGATAATATCAAGATTTTGAAAAATGGCATCAGCAGTACCAACATACCAGCCTTCACCCTTTTGCTGTGATGCCGGCAATACTTCAATTGACTCGCCTAATTCTTTTTTAAAGTGCCCCCAGCCCCGGTTAACATGGCGTATTAGCGAATGAGACTTATACTGAGTAGCTATCCCTATTTTTTTAATTCCAGAATTTATACAGTTTGATAATGGAAAATCAATGATTCTAAACTTACCACCAAAATAAACGGCTGGTTTTGCACGTCGATCGGTTAATTCGTATAAGCGAGATCCTCTCCCTCCCGCTAAAACCATTGCATATGTTTCTCGAGTTAAATTACTGATGTTTCTGTTTTCATATTTGGGCATAAAACTTCCTTTACAAACATTAATTAACAAACACTAATCGCCAAATTAATTAAAATAAGACTATAGCTTCCATATTTCATCTCGATACTGCCTGATCGTATGATCACTCGAAAATACACCACTGGCCGCAGTGTTTAAAATACTCTTTTGGGTCCATAACTGTTGATCTTTATAGCATTTATCCACACGACGTTGCGTCTGGAAATAACTGTCAAAATCATATGCGGTTAACCACATATCATGGGGGTCACGAATAGAATTAATAATTGAATCGTAAATACCTGGTTCAAACAAATTAAAGTGACCACTTTCTAATAAATGCATCACTGCCGATAACGTTGGCGAGTTAGTAATTATTTCATTTGGTTGGTAGTTTTCTCGAATGGCTGTGATTTCATGAGCTTGTGCGCCAAACAGAAAAAAGTTATCAGGCTTAACTGCATCACGAATTTCAATATTGGCACCATCTAGTGTGCCAATGGTGAGCGCACCGTTCATCATAAACTTCATATTACCAGTGCCAGATGCTTCTTTGCCGGCAGTCGATATTTGTTCAGACAAGTCAGTTGCTGGGCAGATGATTTCCATCGCCGATACATTGTAGTTAGGGATGAACGCTACTTTTAAGTACTTGGATACTGTGGGGTCTAAGTTGATGGTATCTGCAACATTATTAATTAATTTAATGATTTGTTTTGCCATTGCATAACCGGGTGCAGCCTTTCCACCAATGAGTACACAACGAGGTGTTATGTCAGCAGTATCGCCCTTACGAATGCGATCATACAAACCAATAACATGCATAATATTAAGTAACTGACGTTTGTATTCATGAATACGTTTTACTTGCACATCAAACATCATGTTAACGTCAAATTTTACCCCTGTTGCTTGCATGACAAAGGCAACTAATGCGGCTTTGTTATTTTGTTTACTTTCACGCCATTTTTTCCCAAAAGCTTTACTATTGGCAAACTCATTCAGTTGTGAAACATCGGCAAAATCTGCAACCCAATTCCTTCCTATTTTACTGGTAATAAGGGCTGATAAATTTTTATTGCAGTGAGATAACCAACGACGAGGCGTTACACCATTAGTTTTATTGTTAAATTTTACAGGCCATAGCTGATAAAAATCGTTAAATAATCCGGCCTTTAATAACTCAGTGTGTAACGCAGCAACGCCATTAACAGAATAACTACCAACAATTGCCAAATGCGCCATTCTTACTTGCGGGTCTTGCCCTTCATCTATCAGCGATAAAGCCTGTTGTTTTTGGGAGTCACCTGGCCAACATACGGCTACTTGCTGGAGAAAACGTGCATTAATTTCATATATAATGTCTAAAATACGCGGTAATAAGTTTTTAAATAAACGAACAGGCCACTTTTCTAGCGCTTCTGGCAATAAGGTATGATTGGTATATGCCATAGTTTGCGAGGTAATTGCCCACGCATCATCCCATGGCATACTGTAATCATCCATAAGAATGCGCATTAACTCAGCCACGGCGATACTAGGGTGTGTATCATTTAATTGAAAACTGTTTAGCGCAATAAACTGAGTAAAGATTTCACCGTGATATTCGACATAATGGTTAATCGTGTCTTGCAAGGATGCCGAGGATAGAAAATACTGTTGACGTAAACGCAGTTCTTTACCATTTTCACTACTGTCATTTGGATATAACACCATTGTAATTTGTTCAGCAAGGTTTTTTCTCGCCACTGATTCGGTGTAACTTCCAGCGTTAAATTCGTCAAGATCAAATTCATCCGTCGCTTCAGATTTCCATAACCTTAAGGTATTGACAATACCGTTTTGATAACCGGGAATAGGCATGTCATATGGTACGGCTAATACATCATGGGTGTTGTTCCACTGCCGGTACTGCTGCCCATTTTTTTTCGTGATAACGTCGACATGACCAAAAAATTTAATTCTTATGGCTTTTTCTGGCGCTGCTATCTCCCACGGATTACCGTTACGTAACCAGTTATCAGGATGTTCCACTTGATGACCATTTTTAATTTCTTGATTGAACATACCGTATTCGTAACGAATGCCATAACCAATAACCGGCAGTGCTAAACTAGCACAACTATCTAAAAAACAAGCGGCTAAACGCCCTAAACCACCATTACCTAATCCAGCATCATGCTCCGATTGCTCTACCTCTTCTAAATCACAGCAATACCCTTTTAGCGCTTCACGAACTGTATCATCTAAATCTAAATTCAAAATGGCATTATTGAGGGTGCGTCCCATTAAAAACTCTAGTGAGATGTAACCAACACGGCGTTGCCTTACTCTTGCCACTCTGGTTTGTCTCCACTGGGAAACTAAATGATCACGAAGAGTAATGGCAAGCGCGTTGTATAGGTATAAATGTGATTCCTGTATCTTGTCTCGGCCTAAAGTAAAATGGAAATGTCGAGCTAAATCTTCTGCAAAGGTGTGAGCATTCATGACAACACTGTCATTTGAGACTATGATTTCACATGGGTTATTCTTTTTATTCATTAGTGGATAATTCCTGCTTTTTATCATTTAAACAAACGCTTAATAAGGTAATGGTTGAAAAAGGCGCCATGGTAATTTTGCGCTGCACTGGAATGCGGCGTAGTTCATCTTCAATGGCACTGGAAGTGGAAGTGGTATCTATCATCACCTGCCAAGATTCTATGGCATCTATTTCTGGAAGTTGAAATTCTATGGGCTCTGCTCCTGCATGAAAAAGGCATAAAAGTTTTTCGGATGACGCACTTTTTTCATGTATCAAGTAACCTAAGGTCGCCGCATGATGAGAATGCCAATGTTCTTTGTGCATCGGAAGTCCAGAGCGATGAAACCACGTAATATCGACTTGAGATTTATGATCATCATTATGAATAAACTTTCGATACGCCAACATTGGAAAACGGGTTCTTAATTGGCTCAAACTTGCGATAAAAGGTATGAGTTCATCGGCATATAAGCTTTTATCGACCCAATTTAACCAATTGAGATCATTGTCTTGGCAATAGGCATTGTTATTACCTTTTTGGCTGCGCCCCAACTCATCACCCGCGAGTAACATAGGGACACCTTGGGAAAGCATAACGGTGGCGAGCATATTTTTAATTTGCCTTAACCGCAGCGCTATAATAGCTTTATTTGTGGTTTCTCCCTCAATGCCATGGTTGTGTGAAAAGTTGTCTGAATGACCGTCCCTATTATTTTCACCATTAGCCTCATTGTGACGATCTTGATAACTCACTAAATCATGTAAGGTGTGACCATCATGACTGCAAAGAAAATTGATACTGGCATAGGGCTGACGACCACTGTGTTCAAAAATATCACTGGATCCGTGAATTCGACGAGCAAATTCGGGTAACAAACCTTTGTCACCTCGCCAATAACGTCTAATGGCATCTCTATACCGATCATTCCACTCAGACCAAGGCTCAGGGAAACCACCAAGTTGATAACCTCCAGGACCAATATCCCAAGGCTCTGCGATGTGTTTTACCGTACTTAACACTGGGTCTTGCAAAAGAGCATCCAAAAAACCGTTACTTTTATCAAAACCAGAAATTTCACGGCCTAATATGGGGGCTAAATCAAATCTAAAGCCATCTACACCCATCACTTGTACCCAGTAACGCAGACTATCCATCACCATTTGTAAAACGCGGGGATGACTAATGTTAAGGGTATTACCACAACCGGTATCGTTTATATAATAGCGTTGTTCGGTAGGGTTTAATCGATAATAAGAACTGTTGTCAATACCACGAAAACTTAACGTTGGCCCTAACCAGTTACCTTCACAAGTATGGTTGTAAACGACATCAATGATGACTTCAAAACCTGCTTGATGAAGTTCATCAACCATACGTTGAAATTCAACTATTTGGTTATTATTTAAGTAATTTTGATGTGGCACAAAAAACGCTAAGGAATTATAACCCCAATAATTAGACAGGTTTTTGTCAGTCAAAAACTGCTCTGATACAAATTGTTGAACAGGTAATAATTCTATAGAGGTAATACCGAGTGCGCGGTAATGGGCAATCATTTCAGGATGACTGATGCCTAAAAAAGAACCTCGTAATTTTTTAGGTACTTTATTGTTAAGCGCGGTTAACCCTTTAACATGCCCTTCATAAATCACCGTATTTTGCCAAGCGATAGGGTTTCTGGGTAGGCTTGGTGATGAAGGTTCAACCACTACGGCTTTAAACATTACATCAGCATTGTCCCTGTCATCAAAGGATAAGTCTTGCTTGGGATCATCTATTTTGTAGGCAAAATGTCGGTTAGACCATGAAAATTTTCCTGTTAATGACCGTGCATAGGGATCGAGTAATAATTTATGATGATTGAACCGATGTCCAAATTCTGGTTGGTAGGGCCCATACACCCGATAGCCATAGACTAGTCCGGCTTTTGCGCCTCTAAGATATCCATGCCAAACTTGATGCTCACACAAGGGTAAAGCAAAACGCATTAATTCTTTGTGACCCTGTTCATCGAAAACACACAGTTCGACTTTTTCTGCGTTAGCCGAAAATAATGAAAAATTTACCCCTGTCTTATCAGGCGTTGTTCCCATAGGAAAAACACTGCCAGGTTCCATTTTAAATTTTTGCATAAACAACCTATAAAACACTTACATTTTTTATCTGATTTAACGTTTAAAATTAATTAGAAACATTCATGATCAAAGATAAAAACTGAATTTAATATACTTTCTATTGTGAACACATTAATTGGTGGTGATAACCACACTATTATCACTGCCAAACACATTTGGCAGGTATTGATCGGCTTTATAATCATTTTCCCATTCGGTATTGTTTAAAAAGTAACGAAAATGATAAGAGCCATCCTTTGGCAGTCTTACTTTTGTTTTAAAGCTCTGAGATTTCTTTATAAATTTCATTTCAATCGCTTGCCAGTTATTGAAATCGCAATAGAGATAAACAGATTTCACGTCATTGCGTTCAAATTCAAATGTCACTTCAGCTTCATCTTTCGTTTTAAAGTATTTTTTTGTTATCACTGTATTGCCCATTCATCAAAATAAATCACTGTAATTTTGTAAACTCTAATTTATGTTTAAATTACTTGGCATAAACCTCTACTATTTCTCTTTTAAATAAACTATTTATGTTTTTATAAAATGTTAAATCTCGGTCAAAATAGAAAGCATACAAAAGCCATTGCACCACAAACGCAAGCACAAGAAGGTCGATTGACTTTCATTTGATTGCACTTGTGCTATTGTAACCACGTAACATCAAAAAAACAATGATCTGTAACTAACTTTCTTTGTAATTTAAAGGTAGGCATGAAATGAGTTTAGTTAAACAACTAGCCGAGCAAGTCGGCTTTTATTCGAGTTACACAGGTAATGTTGGTGATCAAGTTATTGCCAAAGAGCAAGCACAAGTCGCTTTTCTAATAGCTATGGGTTATAAATTAGATGAAGACTCGTTAGTTAAATCAATCGACGATTTAAAACAAAAACACTGGCGAAACATGCTACCTTTTGTTCATGTAGCTAAATTTGAAGAGAATCAACATTTCATCAAGATAAGTTTACCTAAGACTGACATTAATATATTAACCTGGCATATTATGACTGAATTAGAGGTTGAAATTTCTGGCGGCTTTAACATCACCGACCTTCAACTTATCGACGAAACACAGCTTGATGATGAGCAATATTCTCATTACTTTCTGCCTTTACCTTCGCTTGAACTGGGATATCATCAACTTACAATTACTTTTAACGAGAATATAGCAAGCTGCCCACTGATCTTTGCCCCTAGAAATTGTTACTTACCATCAGAAGCGAGTGAGGTTAAAATTTGGGGCTTCACCGCCCAACTTTACTCACTACGAAGTGGGACTAATTGGGGGATAGGCGATTTCACCGATTTACATACATTGATCCAAGAATCTGCAAAACGTGGAGTTTCAACCATAGGGATTAACCCACTACATCCGCTTTACCAAAATAACCCGGCTCATAGAAGCCCCTATTCGCCATCAAGTCGATGTTTTTTAAACCCTATCTATATCGACGTCATGGCCATACCAAACTTCGCTCAATGTAAAAAGGTGCAAAGCATTGTTAATAGTGTTGCCTTTCAAAATAAAATAACTCAGGTAAAACAAGCTGAACTGATAGATTACCCTGCTGTCGCTGATATTAAGTACGATATTATGGCTTTATTATTTGAGGATTTTTACGATAAAAGTATCGGTTCATATTCAAGCGAAGCCGATGAATTCAAACAATTTAAGCAACAACAAGGACAAGATTTACTTCAGTTTGCTACTTTTGACGCTTTGTATGAGCACTTTCGCAGCATCGATAAAAACGCCTACGGTTGGATACATTGGCCAAAAGCTTATCAACACCCCAATAGCGATGAAGTTATTGAATTTCAAAAATCACATGCACGGCGTATAGAGTATTTTTGTTATGTTCAGTGGATAGCTCATAGGCAATTGAAGGCTGTTCAGCAAGCCGCTAATGCTATGCCTATTGGGTTGTATATTGATTTGGCTGTTGGTTGTGATGGCTCAGGTGCTGATGTGTGGTCTGATCAGGACTTATATGTTTCAGGTGCTTCTATCGGTGCGCCACCTGATGCTATGAACCAACTTGGACAAGGCTGGGGATTAACGCCGCTTAATCCAGTTACCTTGCAAAAGCGAGGATATCAACCATTGGTTAAAGCCCTACGCTGCAGCATGCAATATGCAGGTGCATTGCGCATTGACCATATTTTAGGATTACTGCGTCAATACTGGATAGCACCTGAAATGCAGGCAGATGAAGGTGTTTATATTGCTTTTCCTTTCGCTGATATTTTACGTGTGATTGCATTAGAATCTCGCCGTACCTGCTGCGTGGTGATTGGCGAAGATTTAGGAAACATTCCTGACGGCTTTACCCAAACCATGCAAAATGCAGGGCTATTATCATTCAAAGTGTTATTTTTTGAACGTTGGCAATCCGGCTTATTCAAGCGCCCAGAGGAATTTCCTGTTCAATCCATGGTAACTGTATCAACTCATGATACCGCCACATTAACCGGGTGGTGGCAAGGGAGAGATTTACAGTGGCGTCAGGATTTAAACCTGTACCCTAATGAAGAAACTGGTCATGAAGACAGAAATGCTCGAGGTGACGATCGACAAATGTTACTTGCGGCATTAAACGACTTAAATGTAATCGATATGGCAAAAGCACCACCACAAGAACCAGCGATAATGAATACCGAATTAAGCATAGCAGTACAAAAATATTTGGCTACCTCGCCTAGTTACCTGCAATTAATCCCGCTAGAAGATGTTATCGAAAGCCAAGAGCAAGTTAATATTCCAGGTACTATTGATCAACACCCTAATTGGTTACAAAAATCACCAATAACACTAGAAGATTTTTGGCAAAAGAATTCTGTTAAGCAAATTGTTCAGGTAATGAATAAAGCAAGACCAAACAAATAAAGCTTATACCAATAAATATATGATCATTCTAAATGGCCTAATACCTCCAATAACATCGTTGCTTTCATTCACACACGCCAGCTATTACTCAATCAAGCGCCTTGCTCTTGAAAATTTATCATCATTAATATTTGATCACTAAATTACTGGCATTGGTATTACAAAGCCTTAGCTAACCAATATTAGCTCAAAGTATTAAACTATATTTACAGTCTATTTTTAGTACTTTATAACCTCACTTAGTTGTTTTGACAGCTATAATACTCAACGGTACTGAGTCTCGCATATTGAGTCGGTTTGGGTATATAATACCGCTCCCCTGCAGCAATCATTTTAGAAGAGTTTAGATTTAATAATGGGTAAAACAGAACCAAGTAAGCCAAGTGCAAGTATGTTCAAGCTTGAAAAGAAACTTAGAAGGAATATCGGAAAAGCTGTATTTGATTATAAAATGATTGAAGAGTCAGATGTAATAATGGTTGGGGTCAGCGGCGGGAAAGACTCTTTTGCCATGTTAGATATTTTAATCGCATTACAAAAATCAGCACCAATAGACTTTAAAATTATCGCTGTTAATTTAGATCAAAAACAACCGGGGTTTCCTGCCCATATTCTACCCGCTTATTTTGAGTCCTTAGACATCCCCTATTACATCGTCGATAAAGATACCTACTCGGTAGTTAAAGCCAAAATTGATGAAGGTAAGACAACCTGCGGTTTATGCTCAAGGTTACGTAGAGGCACATTATATTCATTTGCTGAATCTATTGGAGCAACAAAAATAGCACTCGGTCATCACATGGATGACATAGTTGAAACAATGTTTTTAAACATGTTTTTTGGCTCTAAACTCAAGAGTATGCCACCTAAACTACTTTCTGATGACAAACGAAATATCGTCATAAGACCTTTATCATATTGTCGAGAAAAAGATTTAATAGAATATTCTAACTATAAAGACTTTCCGATTATTCCGTGTAATTTATGTGGTTCACAAGAGAACCTACAAAGACAAAATGTGAAAGCAATGTTGACCGATTGGGATGCAAAAACACCTGGCAGAGTAGAGTCTATTTTTAAATCTATAACCAATGTGAGTGTAAGTCAATTAGCCGATAAAAATTTGTTTGACTTTGAAAGTTTAGCGATTGATCGTTCAAGTGATAAAGAAGAATATGAGTTTAAAAAAGAACATGTATCGTCTTCAAATATTGATGAGTCTTTGTATGTTGATGCGACGCGTATCGAGGTAACACATATTTAGTTAATTATACCAATTCAACGTTGTTGTACATGTCAAAGCAGCCATGCACAACAATTAACCGAATAATTAACCGAATAATTAAACAGAGTTTAATCGCCAACCGCAACATGAAGTTTAGTGTTAAATTCAATTAAATATTGTTTATTTTGTCTCAACATTTTAGTGATATCTATTACATATTCAGCACCACGCTCAGAATAAGCCAATAAACCAGTAGCTAAAACTTCAGGGTTTAGCGGTTGATCTTGCGACCTTAATTCAACACGAATGGTTCTAAAAACACGATAAGCATTATGAGAATTAATGTTATAAAAATAACGAGCTACCCCTTGATCTAAACTTTTAAAAGCTTCTACTTCATGCTTAGCACCCGTATCTCTACCACCGGGAACCATACCGCAACCTTGTCGGTAACACCAGATACCAAAAAAGTTTAGCCCTATACGAGAAAATCGAGATGTACCCCATGCAGATTCATTTGCTGCTTGTACTAATACTAGTGGCATAGGAACCACATCAACACGAACTAATAATTCATTAAGCTGTGATAATGTTGAAGCCCCTTTGTTAACGCGATAGCGCTTAACAAGTACAGCTAATTCTTGATATTCGTCCTCTGACAAAGGTAATTCTAATGATACGTGCTCAAGCCAAAGATTTAGTTTAACTCTTGTTGCAAGTAGCTCGTTGTTTTGCCTATCAACAGCAGGACGCATAAAATCAAAGAATTTTTTCTTTTTACTTTTTACATCTCTAATACCAGCAAAGTCAGGTAAAATAACATCATGTAATGGCTTTTCTAATACCTTTTTTACTATGGCTTTCTGAGCTTTTTTTTCACCACTTTTTATTGTTAACTCTTCAAGTATTTGCTCAGTAACTTTTGGCTTTAAAAAAGTAAAAGGGGCGACTAAGAACACAATCAATAACAGTAATAATTCAATTTTAATTAATGTGGCACTTTTCATAAATAATCCATACTTTGGCTATGTTTCATATTACTATGCTGAAAAGGTATCATTCGAACCAGAATCGCCATCATTCGACGTTGAATCACCCGTATGATGCTCTATGTTAGTATCATCAGTCGTTGCGACACCAATACCAAAAACTTCGCGATAGACAATACCTTTTACATTATAAAACAATGGCGCAAGAAACGTCATTCCAATCAAGAAAATTACAATTCCAAGCGGCGCAACACTTGACTCAAGTAATAAAAGAAAAGGAAGTATCAACATAATAAGTGATGCAAGCAAAAGAGAATATAAAGTTAATAGGGGAAAAAACTTAAAACGCAGTGCTTGAATTGATAAAATAACAGCCTTCACTGGCATCATCTTTTTTTCAATAACTAACGGTATAGTTAGTGACAACGTTACCGCTAGAAAAATTCCGGGTAATATAAACAACTGAAAACCTAAGCTGATAAGTACAGAAGTAAATAGTGCACACAATACTACCCAACTAGCCCGTGTAAGAAATGCAAAAGTCATTTTCGCATGAGTTTTCATGCCTACAGCATGCTGAACGCCCATCATTTCCACGCCAGCCATAAAGGGCCAAATAGCAACTGTAACGACAATATTTAATAACATTCCCGCCTGAGGATCTGCTAATACCGTTTCAATGCCGCCAAGATAACTGCTAGCGACAAAAGAAACTAACATCCCCAATACTAATGAAAAAAGTAAGCCTAGATTAATTGCCAATCGAGACTTTAGTGTTTGTTGCCAAGATTCAGTCAAAATTGCTTTAACATCAATTTGATAGTCGCCTTTCAAGGCGCGTTCAATACTGCCACCAATTTGTACAATAGTAATTTTTTCTGGCAAACCAATACCCTTTTATAAATACGAAATAAAATAATTAAGCCATTATACCTGATATTAAATAGAATGGTTAATGACGCCAGTATTCACGATAAAAAGGCTAATTTAAAGTCGCTAAACACTAGCTGTATTGCTAAAAACAATAAAACAGCGCCCATTATTCGATCAAGTAAATAACCTTTTACCTGTAATAAGCTACGCACCCTAGACTGAGTTAACAAGTAAGATAATAAAACAAACCAAGCAGCTGTCGCCACCACCATATATAGCCCATAACTGAGTTTAATCACAAAAGGTGTTTCAGGTATTATAATCACTGAAAATAAGCTAACAAAAAAAAGTGTTGCTTTCACATTAAGACCGTTGATTAAAAAGCCAGTAAAGAATGCTTTTTCGGCGAAGGAATATCATCTGTTAAGTTACTTGAAGCTTGAGATTCGTCACATATGGTCTCAGGCTTTTTAGCGCGTAAACTATACCAAGCAATATAACAAAAGTAGCTCGCGGCAAGATATTTCAATGCAGTAAATAAGCGCTCATCACTGGCAATTAATAAACCTATACCCGTTCCACCTGAAAATGCATGATTCAACTGGAATTAGCAACGCCTTTAGGCAAGGCATTGATTGAAGAGAATGGTTGTTCCCTTGTCGAAATCAATAACGCAGCATAAAGCGTTTCTAAACCAGCCCCTTGGGGAAGGCTGAGCAAATCATACTCTGCGTTACATTTCTTTTTAAGGGCGCTA
>MAAC01018328.1_pt1 | contig 37494 bp, 39 predicted proteins | sample 1115981 | NCBI WGS metagenome assembly MAAC01 (sample SAMN04961126, study PRJNA320927) | seawater metagenome | isolation source: sample BD02T64 sea water enriched with oil for 64 days | place: USA:Gulf of Mexico | collected 2013-07-27 | reverse complement strand
TCAGACCCTATCGTTAGCCGATAACGCCCTTGCCATTCGGATTATCTTCCCCTTAGTCAGGGTGATACAGACTTCTTTCAGTCTGTCGGGTTTGCCAGCTTTGCTGGGCAAACAAAAAAGGAGCCCAAAGGCTCCTAATTGATTATTTTGATAAACGTTTTATTCTAGCGAACAACCATCATTGACGCGCTTTTGGGGTTCGATAATAAATCGGCAAATATTTGCCAGCGTTTATTGTCATCATCGCCACTGCGAAATTCAACGTAATCTTTCACCAAGTCCTGACCAAGATTATAGTTAATTACGTAGGCCCGATAGCGCTCGATAAAGCCGATACGTTGTAACGATTTCTCTTCACTGCTGAGTGCGTACTTCATTAAAAAATCTATCGCTTGCTGCTTATCAATTTGACCGTCTAAATAGCGTTTAGCGGCAACATTACCGGCGTAAGTTAACTTGCCTAGAATCGCTTCCACCTGATAATAGGTTTCCACTTTCGAGGCATCTAAACCGGCTAAGGGAAATAACACGTTCTTTTCAAAGGCGATACGATCGTGGTGATTAAACGCAACCTGAATACCGTAGTTTGCACTGCCTTCAGCTAATAAAGAAAGCGGCGAATATAACGGGTACACGGAATACTCAACCCAGCCTTTGCCATTGACCAGATGTTTTTCCATTAATGAATTAAACACATGGTGCCCTGGGTATCCTTCATGACTGGCTAAATCGATAGCACGATCAATTTGTATTGGGAAATCTGTATTTACCTGGATCAAACTGTAACTATTGCCTTTATACCAGTTGTAACCACTCCAGGGCTTATCGTTAACGTATTCTATGGTAAACGATTCATTCTCGGGTAAATCAATATTGGCTTTGGTGCGCTTTTGCGATTCTTCGATAGCGGCGACAAAAACTTTGTTTAGCTTATCTAATGGCACCACAAACTGTGCTTTAAACTCGACTAACCTTGGGTTTAAATCACCATGCCCAGGCAATAAACTGTCTAATTCGGTCAAGGCTTTATCAAAATCTGTCTCGGTTAAATTGGGCGATTTGGCGTCATATAAGGCCATCGACTCTTGATCAAAGCTGAACTGCTTGCCATTTAATTGCTCAATAAAGGCTTTCACTGAACGGGTTTGAACCAATAACATATCTTTGCGCAGATGTTCACCGGCAGTTGCAGTCGCCTGAACTATATCCGTTAATAAATCATCGGCTTGCACCAATAAGGTTTTTAGCGATAATTTTTCGGCTTGCTCTTGCCATTCACTGGGGCCGTAATAAGCATCAATATAGAAATCTTGATGCTTACCAACCAATAAGGCTAATTTTACATAACGCTCGGCCAGTTGATTCATTGCAACCTCTATTATTACTTGTTGTTCAGGAGTTTTTGACTGGGATTGGTCACCACAAGAAAAGAGTATTGCGGCTAAAGCTATTACAATACAATTATTAATTTTCATTGGTATTTTCGCTCGCTTCAGAACTTTCATTAAACTCTCCATTTATTTCAACTTGACTGATGTCACTGCTAAGACTGGCATAATAATGTGCTAATTCAACCAGCTCATCTTCATTTAAACGACTCACCATCGGCGACATCACCGCATCTTTTCTGCGTCGATATTTATAAGCCAATAACTGTTTTAATAAATATTGCTGATGTTGACCGGCAAGGTTTGGATAAATGGGCAAACTCGATAAGCCATTTTTACCGTGACATGGGGCACAAAACTCAACTTGGGTTTTCAGCCGTTGTTGCTTTGCCAGTTCAGCAGCTTGATCGAAGTTTATTTCATCTTCGGCCAGTGCAATGGAGCTATCAATAGCTACAGACTCACTCGATTGTACAAGGCTATTCTCGGCAGAAATTGTCGCCGAAAATAAAAATAGGAAAAGTATGATTAGGTATTTAAACATAGGAGAAATTTTTAAGACACAATGCAAGGATTATACAGTTCTTGGTATATTTGCATATAGCTCATCGATGAACAAAGCAGAATATAAGCACATCCCTACTACAAACCTAAAACCATGATTTACACGGATGTAATGAATGCCATGTTCTCATGGATGAGATGGAGTGGTCCTTGGTGGTTTGCATTCCATCATCCGTGAAGTAAAAAAAAGCGCATCTAATATGCGCTTTTTTTATGTCTTTATCGCTTACTTAAGGCTTGCGTAATACGCAGCTAAGTTAGCAACATCAGCGTCAGTTAATGGCATAGCCATACTTCCCATTACTGGGTCTTTACGTGTACCCGATTTAAAATCTTTAAGTTGCTTGGCAATATATGCTTCTTTTTGACCAGCAAGATTTGGGTACATAGGAATAGCAGATACACCATTGGCACCGTGACACGCGGCACACATTACTGATTTTGCTTTACCTGCTTCAACGTCAGCAGCCATTGCTGGCGCTGTCATTACTACTGTAGCTGCTAATGCTAGAGCTAATTTTTTCATAGTGACTACTCTTATTATGTTAAAAAATTGTATTTGATTATATGGAAAAAATTTAAAACTGTCTGCGCTTTTTTCAGTTATATACTATTTTAGATCAAAAAAAGCCGCTGAAACTATCGCCAAACAGTGATAAAAACGACTTTGTTTGCATTCTTCTTGTCCATTTTAGTTTATTATGATTACACCATAAACTCAGAGTTAAGTCGTTCATTGTGAAATATTCCAACACATATATCAACCTTGGCAGCGCTTTTTTTCAGCGTATCGCGCCAGTACCTGTAGCAGCGCCAAAATTACAACTATGGAACAAAGACTTAGCGTCAAGCCTGCAACTAAGCACTGACGAGTACCAGGATGAGAAAAAACTTGCTCAGGTTTTTTCCGGGAATGAAATTGCAAACGGCGCCCAATCGATAGCGCTTGCCTATGCCGGCCATCAATTTGGCCACTTTAACCCGCAACTCGGCGATGGCCGTGCACATCTGTTGGGTGAAGTTATCGATAGTGAAAACATTCGTCGCGATATTCAATTGAAAGGTTCAGGACCAACCCATTTTTCCAGACAAGGCGATGGTCGCTGCGCCCTTGGGCCAGCAATTCGTGAATACATCATGAGTGAAGCCATGTACGCGCTTGGCGTACCCACATCAAGGTGTTTAGCGGTTGTCAGCACTGGCGAAAATGTTATTCGTGAAGTAGCGCTGCCCGGTGCGGTAGTAACCCGCGTTGCAACTAGTCATATCCGAGTTGGTACCTTTCAATACTTTGCCGCTCGTGGTGATATCGAGTCTTTACTCTCTTTGGCCGATTACACCATTGACCGCCACTATTCCGATATTAAAGACAATACAACTGAGCGCTTTGTGCAGTTGCTTGAACGAGTTATCAATAAACAAATCGAGTTGATCGTGCAATGGATGCGGGTAGGTTTCATCCATGGCGTAATGAATACTGATAATACCGCCATTTGCGGCGAAACTATCGATTTTGGCCCTTGCGCGATGATGGGGGTATACAATCCTGCTACCGTATTTAGTTCTATCGACAGAAATAGTCGATATGCCTTTGGTAACCAGGCGAGCATAGCGCTATGGAATATGGCGCGCTTCGCTGAGGCGTTATTGCCTCTTATCGATAGCGATCAAGACAGCGCCGTGAAACGAATTGAACCGTTAATTATCAATTTTTCAGCGCAATACGAGCAAGCGTTTAATACCATGCTTGCCAATAAATTAGGCTTTGCCAGCCTTGATGATGCCGACATTACTCATCTAAAAGAATTATTGACCATCATGCAACATAGCGATCTTGATTATACTCAAACCTTTACCGAACTCACCAATAGCTTTGAGCAAGTCGAAATCGCAGAGAAAATAAAAGGTAAGTTAGGTAATTGGTATGATAGTTGGCAAGCTAAGTTAAGCGTTGCCAATATCGATTTTTCGGCGGCAAAACGTTTAATGCAAAACAATAATCCACTACTGATCCCGAGAAACCATCATGTGGAAGAAGTGCTCGAACAATGCCAGAAAAGTGGCAATGCTGATGCTGCGGAATACTATTTAAGGTTTTTACGGTCCCCTTATGACGTGCAAACTGGCGTTGAGTATTTTCAGCAAACCGATGCCGAAGCCGATAAAAATTACCACACATTTTGTGGTACTTAATTAATGACTGAAATCAAAACCAATTCAAATTAAGCAATAAGCGGAAATATCATGCCAAGCATAAGCCAGTGTCAACTCACTGATGACGCATTAGTGTTAATTAACTTTAGTATTGATTGGCAACAAGATGACATTGGCGATTTAGCCGCAGTTATCTTTGCTCTGTTGCCTGAACATAGAATTATCGAGCACATTGTTGGCGCTGATAGAGAATATTATCGCTTTACTTTTTTAAGCGAATATCTGATTTTACACTTTGAAAGTTATAGCAACTCTTGTTGGCTGGAAGCCGAAGATCAATTAGAAAATCAGGCATTGATTATCCTTGCTAAACAATTAAACAACGCCATCAAATAGAATGTCATAAAAACACAACATTTATGCAAATGACAAGATGACCTTACCATCACTTTTGTGTGCGGCGTAATGCTCTAATGCCTGAGGGAATTGTTGCGCATTAAATTGTCCATAAATATCCGTTTGAAAAATTCCCTGAGCAAAGAGTTTTTGTACCTTGCGGCTCAAAGCCAGCACCTGCCAGGGTTTCGCGCTACCAATATGGGTAGCCAGCCAGAACCCTTCGATTTTTTGGTTCCGAAAGATCACATCGGCGACACTGAACTGACCACCAATAGGATGTTGAGTTTCGGTTAAGCGGCCATAAACAATGGCAGTACGGCCATTCGGCATGCAAGACATAATTGTTGGCGTATCAATATCGGCAACGGCATCTAACAATACCGTCGCTTGCAAGGCTTTAGTTGTCTGCTTTAACGCTTCTTTAAGGGTCTCGGCAGTGGTTAATAACACCTGATCAGCACCTAGTTTTTTTAATACCTCAACATTTGCACTAGAACGCACCGTCGCAATGGTTTTTATGCCTAACATTTTGGCATACCGAATCGCACCTTTACCCACTAGGCTTGCTGATCATTAATATCTTTACGCACCGGTAAACAATAATTGGCTTTGGTGATCGCATATTTTGCCCACACGCCATCACGTCCTGGTGCTGCAGAAACCGCCACACGTTTGCCCGTTAACCATTTACCATATAAGCCGGCATTCGCCGCGACCACCAGACCACAGCCTTCAAAACCGGCATAAGCACCATCTACTGGCGGTAAACCATATTTACCGATTAAATAGATCAAATCCGAAGGCTTTATCGGCGAAGCCAGCATTTTCACCAGCACTTCGCCGGGTTTTAATGCAGGTATAGGTTTTTCTGTTAACTGAATGCGCTCACTGAACGGTGCATCAAGGCTTTCAATCAAGTGTAAACTAAAACCGACATTGCTATTTGGGGTTACCATTTTACTGTCCTGCCTTTCCATGTATTTAATACCAAACGGTATAAGGGGTAACGGCGGTAACAACGATCACAAGCCTCTTTGCCATTCTTGCCGCAAAGGTATGGCATTGTTTAATGCCATTTCAACTTTCGTTAATAACTGCTGTTTGTCTTTACCCAATACGCCTTTAAGCACCAAATAGTTCGACGCATGATCTGAGCGGAAAATGGTTTTGTTTAATTGCAAATGACTTAACAAAGTATGCATTTCCCTAAACAACTCTTGTTGCTGCAGTTGTCTGAACTTTCCATTGAAATTTGCAGCGAAGCGCTCTTCTCTCAAAGGGAATGACACCACTAAGGTTGACAGATAATCTGGCTGCGCCGCATTCATCAACTTGGCTGAATTAATGGCGTGTTGCTGTGATAACTCCGGGCCGCCGAGGCCATTTAAAATCATCACCGAACTTTTCATTCCGGCTTGTTTTATTTTCTCCAGGGCAGTTAGCGAACTTTGATAAGTTTCGCCCTTTTCTATCAGTTGTAAAACCTGATCATCACCACTTTCACAACCGACATACAGTAAACTTAACCCTAACTGTTTTAATTCACTGAGTTGTTCAACGGTTTTATTACCAAGGTTGCGCGGCAAGCAATAACTGGAGATACGGCTGACATCTGGAAAATATTGACGAATGAGCAACAAAATATCTTTCAACCGCTTGAACGGTAACATCATCGCATCGCCATCAGCTAAAAACACTCGTCTAACCGGTAAATCGGCTTGTTTAATGGCAGTTAACTCTTGCTCGATAATATCCAGTTTTTTCGGTTTAAATTTTTTATTCTCCGCCGTGTACATATCGCAAAAGGTGCACTTATTCCACGAGCAACCATTGCTAACTTGCAAAATCAGGCTTTGCCATTCACTGGGCGGTCGGAATACCGGTTCTATATAATTTAATGGGTACATATCAGTTAATATCTTTCACATTTGTAGCAAGTTTAAATGATATTACTGGAATTTACGACGTTATCGCAGAAGTTAATCAAGATATTGAATATTATTCTCCATCCTGAAAAATTTCTTCGATACTTAACTCAAATAAGCGCGCCGCTTTAAAGGCTAATGGTAAACTGGGATCAAATTTACCTTTCTCGATGGCATTAATGGTTTGTCGAGATACATCCAGCGCTGTGGCTAGCTGTGCCTGGGTCCAGTCACGCTCAGCTCTAAGCACCTTTAACCGATTCTTCATTTGTATTTCCTGTGACCTAAGACAATGCCGGTCATATAGGCCGCCGTCATTAACATGATTAAATGCGTTATCTCGGGCTCAAAAGTGATCAATTTAATGTCTTCTAGTTGCTCATAGCTGATACCAAATACCAGGCCAACCCCTAATGACAGCGCCATCGCATTGAGCTGAATTTGCTGCATCATTTCATCTAAGCCTTTCAGGTGTTTCCGATTGGCCAGGATCATCCCTATACCGACACCAATATTAAGCAGTACCGCAATGATTGATAATACGGTATTAAAGTCCCATAAAAATTTTGGCCCAAAGGCAGACAATGCAATGGTGAGTACCCAAGATAATGTCCAACCCAAAAGGTGAACAGTGTTTTTAGCGGTAGTGGTTTGCCAATCTTTGCCATTTGTAGTGTGCTTATTCATAAACATCCTCTCTTGGTTATCGCTTTATGTCTTACATAATTGTCATTATGTAAAGCTTACTTGACCAAAAGAATAAACAACACCCCACAAAAAGTCAAGCACACTTTACAAAAAGTTTAGCGTTAATGACTTTTATGATCATTTTTACAAAGTATTAAAGGTATTAAATCATCGTCAAGTTGCGGTGTTTCTTGAGAATTGGTCTATGTTCATTAGCAGTAATACCCTTAATCTAGAACAACCAAGTACCAGCGAAAAAAAGCCTTATTTCAATGTTGAAATAAGGCTTTCTTGATTGCATAAAAAACTTAAAAAGCTATTTATCCGATAGCTCTAAAGTTTAAGTTTTAGAAGAATGCCGTTTGGGCCTTGGCGCTAACGGCAATACCGCTTACATGGGCGCGTTGCAGCAGTTCCCAGAAATAACGATAGGTGGCACGGTCATGCAATTCACCTTTGTGCTGAATTGGTCCCCAGCTGTTTTCTTGGGCAGCCAATAAAATGGCCTCGGCGTCTTCCACTTCTTCATAATTTGGTTTCATCGCATTGACAATGGCGGTAATTTGCGTGGGGTAAATACTCCACATCCGCATGAAACCAAACTCGTTACGAGCGCGTGTTGCGTCATCTGTAGTCTGTTGAGCATCTTTCAAATCTAGGGTCACGTTATGAGCAGGAACAACACCATTGGCTAATGCCGCGGCAACCATCTCGGTTTTCGCCCGTTTTAATAAGGCATGATCAAATTGGCCGGGGCTACGCATACAAGAGGCAGGGATTGCACCGTAATGACCAGAAACAAAATCCATCATGCCAAAATCAAGTACTTGTACCCAATCGGTTGCGGCAATTTGCCAAACATCTTTCAATGCACCATGGGTTTCAATTAGCACATGAATTGGAATTTCACGGGCAATCGAATGGTAGGTAGCAAGTCCCTGAATGTAGGTAACCATTTCTTTAATTTGCGCACCTTCAGTACACTTAGGCAAGGTAATATACGCCAGTTTTTCACCACAAGTCGGTATTAAAATATCTAAATCTTTTTTCCAGTGTGGGTGTGATGGATCGTGAATACGCACCCCCATCATATTAAATTCATTGTCGTTACTACCAATAATGCGCGCCACCATTTCTGCATGCTCTTTTTCAGAACCCGCGGCGGCGCCATCTTCACAATCACAGGTAATATCAAACACCGGACCGGTTTCTTTCTGCATTTTCATGGCTTTAAGGATTAACTTTTCGCTGCCGGCAAAATGTTCACAACTTGGAATGACTGGAAATGGCTTTTCTGCATCAAATAGGGCTTCGTTTGGATGAACGGTTGATGACATGTGTGTCTCCTTAAAAATTAATGATAGTGATTACTGTTGTAAATTAATTACATTTATTCTGTTTCTACGTCAAACCTTGTGTTGCTAATTACTACTAATTAACTAGCGTGGTAGCCAAAACAATGTTTTCTACTACTAATTGGTTATATACACTTATTCGGTTTGCGTTTATAAATTTATCTTACATAGTTAGTTGATAGGCGGTGTCGCCCTTGATCACAACCGACTTGTTGTATCTTACACTAGCGCTATGGAGAAAATAATTCAAACACTTTTTTAAACTAATGTTTGAAATATTTACTCTAATCGTGTAATTTTAGATGGAAGTTTACATTTTTTTGACAAAAGACTTATTCAAAAAGACATTCAAAAAATAATTTTTCACCAATCGACAACCTTTTTTTCACCAATCGACAACCTTTAAGGGGGAGTAAAATGAACTATCACAATGAGTTCTTAGAGCAGGTAAATGAAGAAGATGTGCTAGGTGGTTTTTGGCCAGGCATCCAGTTGTATTATCCGCCAGTCAAATACTCTCCTAAAAACGAAGAATATGAAAACATGGAGCAAGCAACAGAACGGATGCGCAAGCACGCTCACAATTGCCCGGCTCATACCTTGCTGTTCGATTTAGAAGATGGTTGTCGGCAAAAAGAAATGAGTCGTGAACTGCTGCTTAAAGAATTACCACAATTCCCTGAGCGTGATTTTCAAATAGCGCTGCGTATCAACCCTTTCCGCACCGAAGAGTACGAGAAAGATTTAGAGCTGATCATGCAAGTGGCGGAACATATCGACGTTATCGTGCTGGCAAAAGCCGGTGAAATGTATGGCGCCGCGGAAATACGTGATTTATCTGCCTGGCTCTTGGCGGTAAATCCAAAAATTGAGATCCAACCTATTATTGAACATCCACGATCGTTAAAAATTGCCGACGAATTGATGGCGTTCCCGGCAGTGAAACACGTAGTGTTTGGTATTCATGATTTCTCCAAAGCGATGGCGATTCATTTAACGCCAGAAGGCTGGATTGATGAGCTACTTACCTATTTACGCACCTTGTTATTAGAAGCACGTATTGCCGGTAAGGGCGTAATTGGCGGTGTTGAAGTCTTGATTAACGAAACACCAATGCCTGATGAATTTATTGAACCCGATGACGTTCGTCGTTGGTTAGATTTGCATGGTGACCATGAATCACACGTCGTTCATGGCCATGCCGTAGTAGAAACACAAATGGGCTTAACCGGAAAACAGCTTATTCATCCTTATCATATTCATTTATGTAAAATGGCTTTTACCCCATCGCCGAAAGTGATTAAACGCAATGTCAAAATTCTGCAAATGGCCATTGATGCCGATGCATTGTTAGGTGGCGCCATTAAGTTTGAAGGTGCAATGTACGATCCACCAATGTTTGGTAAAGCATTGCAAACCTTGCTGCGTGCCTATGCGTTAAAGTCGTTAACCGAAGAAGACAAGCAGTTTGCTATTTCGGTATTGAAGAAATTACCGATTAGTGTAATTCGTGAAAACTGGCCATACGGTCGCATTTAGAGCTAGGTGGGAGAAATAATATGATTAAATTTGATGATTTACTGACTCAGGATGCCTCCGGCTGGAACTGGCAGGTCCCCGAACATTTTAACATTGCTTATGCCTGTGTGCGTCAGCACGTTGAGCAAAACAACGGCAATAATACCGCGTTAATTATTGAAGACGATACACTTGGCACATGCGAGTTAAGTTATGCCAATTTGGATATGCTCAGCGGTCGTTTTGTCTATACTTTAAAAGAATTGGGTTTAGGCAGCGATGACAGAGTGTTGATCCGTTTGCCCAATTCCAGCGATTATCCGGTAAGTTTTTTTGGTTGTTTAAAGCATGGTGCCACGGCAGTACCAACATCAACCTTGCTGTCAGCGCCAGAAGTGGCCTATTTAGCCAAAGATTCGGGAGCAAAAGTCCTGGTTACTGCCAAGTCGATGTGGCCAGAGCTTAAATCCATTTTAGCCGAAGACACGCAACTAACGGCAGTACTCTTGACTGGCCCAGGTGATATGCCTGAAGATAGCCAAGGGCTTGCGGTTAAAGTGGTCGATTTACATCAGTTATTAAACCAATGCCCGGTTGATGATTCCATTGTCGCCAGTAAAGCCAACGATCCGGCGTATTTGGTTTATACCTCTGGTACCACAGGTTATCCGAAGGGTGTGTTACATGCACATCGCTCGTTAATTGGTCGCTTACCGGCGAGTCGCTTCTGGTTTGATTTTAAAGAAGGTGATCGGATCATGCATTCAGGTAAATTTAACTGGACCTATGTATTAGGTTCGGCGTTGATGGACCCGCTCTTTCATGGCCATACGGTCATTGTGCATGAAGGCAAAAATGATGCGTCCACCTGGCCAACATTAATTGCCAAGCATCAATGTACGATTTTCATTGGTGTACCAACCATTTATCGACAAATCATTCAAAAAACCGACTTTAAGGGTAGTGACGTCCCCTCGTTGCGCCATTGTATGAGTGCCGGCGAACATTTAAGCGATGAAATGTTACTGGCCTGGCGCGAAACCTTTGGCATGGATGTGTATGAAGCCATTGGCATGTCGGAATTTTCTTACTACATCTCGCAAAATAAACAACAACCCATTCGCCCTGGCGCCGCGGGCTTTACCCAACCTGGTCACGACGTGGTGTTACTTGACGAAGACAACAAGCCGGTTAAGCCGGGTGTGGAAGGCATGATTGCCATTCCGGACAATGATCCGGGATTATTTTTAAATTACTGGCAATTACCCGAAGAAACAGCAAAAGCACGCCACAGCGGTTATTTTTTCACTGGCGATTACGCCCGGGTCGATGAAGATGGCTATATTTGGTTTGTCGGCCGCAAGGATGACATCATCAATACCTTTGGCTACCGGGTTTCACCGCATGAAATTGAACGGGTAATTAAAACTCATCCCGATGTTGCCGACTGTGTCGCTCTTGGTGAAGAGTTAGGTAAAGATAAAATACTGGTGAGCGCCTGTATCATTTTAACGCCAGGCGCTACCACCAGTGCAGAAGATATTCTCGCTTTTGGTAATAACCATTTAGCCAAGTATAAGGCGCCAAAAATTGTCCATTTTTATGATGACTTTCCGCGCACCAAAAATGGCAAAGTATTACGCAAGCAAATGCTTGTTGAATTAGCCGAAAAAGCAGCAAGTAACCCATCGACAAAGCAAACCGCAAACTAAGGAGCCTAACCATGAATTGCATCAACGACACTCATTATCGGCCGCGACGCAGTGCTTTGTATGTACCTGCCCACAAAATAAAATATATCGAAAAGTCACGCAGTTTAAATGCCGACTGTATTATCTTTGATTTGCAGGAATCGGTACCGCCAAGCAGGAAAGCCGAAGCACGGCAACACTTGGTAGAGCAGCTGCAAGATAGTGATTTTGGTTACTCCGAACGCATTGTGCGAGTAAATAAGTTAAGCTCAGATTGGGGCACAGATGATCTTGCCGCTATCGCCACATTAGATATAGACGGCGTATTGTTTCCTAACATCGAAAGTGCTGATGAAATGCATTTAGCCATTGCCACGCTGGATGCTGCTGGCGGTGAAAGCAAATTTGTCATGGCCAATATCGAAACACCATTAGGCGTTTTACGAGCAGAAGAAATTGCCGCAAGTTCCGATAGACTGAGCACGATTGTCATGGGAACCAGTGACTTGGCGAACTCTTTACGCATTAATGTCACCTTAGACCGACAAGGTTTACTCACCTATTTATCTATGTGCATTTTGGCCGCACGAGCTCATCATAAAAGTATTATTGATGGTCCGCACTTTAATTTAAAAGATGTGGTAGCTTGTGAATACAGCTGTCGCCAGGCGCGTGATTTAGGCTTTGATGGCAAAGCAGTAATTCATCCGATCCAGTTAACGTATACCAACGATGCGTTAACGCCAAAAGGGGTCGACATTCGTAAAGCCAAAGACATAATTTATGCGATGGAACAAGCGAATGCCGAGGGTCAAAGCGTTGCCGTTATTGATGACAGACTGATTGAACCTTGTCTGGAACAGTGGGCCAACCGGGTCATTTGCTTATACAACAAAGTAAAAGAGTACGGCCAGGCTGAATTGCTAGGACGTGAAAGGTAATTAAATTAATATAATTTAAAGGTATTGTAAGCAATGACAACACAAGCAAATTATTTGCCCACGCCTGAAGGTTTTTATTTTGAAGATTTTCAGCTGGCGCAAGTATTAAACCATGGCGTGCCACGAACGATCACCGAAGCGGATTGTACTTTGTATACCGCGCTAACCGGTTCGCGCTTTGCATTGCATTGCGCGAAAACGGTAGCCGAAAACGCCGGTTTTGCCGCCATGCCGGTGGATAATTTTTTGTTATTCCATATCGCTTTTGGTAAAACCGTGAATGATGTATCGCTGAATGCGGTCGCCAACCTGGGTTATGCCGAAGTGATCTTTAAGCGCCCTGCATTTGCTGGTGACACCATATCGGTTAGCAGCGAAGTCATTGGTCTGAAAGAAAACTCCAACGGCAAAACGGGTGTGGTGTACGTGCACTCCACCGCGGTAAACCAGAATAACCAGCAAGTGTTGAGCTTTAAGCGTTGGGTCATGGTGCATAAAAAAGATGTCACAACACCATGCGCTGCGCCACAATTGCCAACACTAGCTCAGCAGGTAAGTCCGCAGTTGCAAGTCATACCTGAGCAACTAACATTGACGAACTGGCAAGATCACGTTTCAGATAATCAATTTAAAGTCGGTGATTTTAATGTTGGCGATACCTTGTTTCACCGCGACGGTATTACCATTAACGATTCCGATCACTCGCTTGCCACTCGCCTCTATCAAAATAATGCACGAGTGCATTTTGATCAACACCTGATGGATGATTCGAAACATGGCAAACGTCTGGTTTATGGTGGCCATATTATCTCGCTTTGTCGGGCATTGAGTTACAACGGTTTAGGCAATAGCATCTGGTTAAGCGCGATTCATAGTGGCAGCCACTGTAATCCGTCATTTGCTGGCGATACCATTTATGCACAAAGCACGATACTAGAGATCACCGATGCCCCTAACCGTGATGATCTGGCGCTGGTTAAGGTGAATATGCTGGGCATTAAAAACAACAGCCCCGAGCAAATGGAATATTTATTTGATAATGCCAGTGGCCGAAAAAAATACCATAGCGACGTTGTGCTCGATCTTGAATTAACCTTGTTGATGGTGAAGTAAGCTCAAACATTCTGTAACCCGCATCCTATACCAATTCCGACAATTTATTGGTCAATTTATTGGTCAATTTAGAGCTTGAAAGAGGTGGGAGAACAATCGAAATTTGTTTTGATATAGTCATTCTATATAAAACAAATTTTGAGCAGTTATCTCGACTCTTTCAAGCTCCCGCAGGGCGAGTTTAAAAGGCTTATCTACTGCGTTATTGATTTTAACAAGGGAACAACCCTTCTTTGCAATCAATGCCTTGTATATAAACCTTTTAATTCTCGCTATATGGTCAATAAATTATCGGACTTGGTATTAAACGGTGACGAGGATATAAACTGAGTTCCAATGATGGCAAGCAATGTCCCAACCCATTGTTTGCCATCCCCTTCACGGGTTCAGGTTATTTACCAATCTCATCGCTCGAAAATTGTTTATGAGTGCCGTCACAAAATGGCGTGTTAGCACTATGCTTGCAAGCACAAAGAAAAGCCTCTCCGCTTTCTGCCGCGGTAAAAGCTTTCGGCAGAAACTCTGAGCCTTTATGAGAACCATCACAAAACGGTTGTTTGGAAGATTTCCCACAGGTGCAAAAGAAATAGTCTTGGCCCTTACTAAGGCTCATTTTTTTAGGTTTATTGTCCGCAACAATTGGTTTAGTCATAATTATCCGCCAATGAACATACTGTGCTTTAAGGTTTAAGGTTTAAGGTTTAAGTATAGGTTAAAAGAAACTTTATTGGCAAAATTTGCTTAGTTAGATATACTCGCTCACAGGATCTAATATACTAATTTAAAAGGATTTTTATGAAATTAACCGTACCATTAGTTGCCTTTACCAGTCTACTTAGCAGTTTTTCAGCTTGTGCCGTAAATAATGATAGCTATCAACACCAATTTGGCGTGGGCACCAGCGCAAGTACCGATGATGTCGATGATGGTTTTTTAAGCGCTAATTATCGTTATTATTTTACCGCGGTTGACCAACAAACCGTGCCCTACCAATTAAGCAGTTTTCTCGCTCAAAGCTCAAACGTAGGTGGTAACTACTTAACCTTTGATGATTATTCACGGTTCGTCATTGATGGTCGCTATGTCGACGATAGCAAATGGTTTGTCGGCGGCGCGGTGGAAGCGATCGATAATTCACATTCCGACGATAACTTTTACACCGTACAAGGAGGCTATTTTTTAAATAGTACAACCTCCATTTATGGTGAATACACCTACGGCAATAATTCACATTCAAACTCGGAATTAGACTTGAACAATTTTAGCCTAATTGCGAAAACATTTTTGCCTTTAGAGCATACGCAAGGGGTTCACTTTAGCGCTCGTTTAGAACATGCCAGAAGCAGTTATGAAAGTGAACGTGATGGTCTTAATTATGATTTTAACAACTCCTCAAATTCAATTTTGTTGAATTCTGACTGCTATTTCACTCAGGCATGGAGCGTTGGTGCGCGATACTTCAGGCGCTCAGATCGCGATTTATTTAGTGTAGATACGGCGTACACCTGGCGAGTAACGGATAGTTTTTCAGTTTATAGTCGCATACAAAAATACATTGAACCCAATGAAGATGGGCTGGTAATCGATTTGAACCTGATTTGGCGATTATAGTTGTATTAATGCAATTGCCATGAATTGGTACAAGGCATTGACTGAACTCAATGCCTTTTTAGTTTTTATGTCTCGTCCTAGAATAGGTTGAACGAAATGAGGTGGATTATAGACTGGCGCTTACCGTATCTGCGGGTTGTTGTTTGCCGTGTTCGATGAATTTAAACTTGCTATGATCATCCCCCATGATATAGACACTACAGCCTTGCCAGCTTTGCGGCACTTTCCACACATTGTCTTCTTCTATGGTGAAAACATGCCTTTTATTCGCACATCTCACTTCTAATTTATGCAATTTCCCTTGAATTTTGGCAATCGAAAATTCATTGCGTAATAATTCATAATGCCAACTTTCATTTTGCTCGAGATCGGCATCGATAACGATATTTTTATCACTGTTGATGAAATCATCAATGATCTGCAATTGTGTCTTATATTTACCTTGTACACTCTCATCATCAGACAGTTAAATAATTTTCTGCGCCGTATCTATCGCGCTAGTTAAATCATTAAATTCAAGATCCAAATAATGGATTTGTTTCAATAAGCTAAGCTTGTAATCGTCTTTCAGTAAGCCCTTACCTTCATGCAATGCTCTTGAATAACTTTTTCGTTGTAACTTATGATTTTCTATCAGACCTGCATAATGACCTCTTGCCAGCGCATAACGCATCCGTTCACCGGTAACATTGCTTTGTTTTTTTAAAGCGATGAATTGTTTATCTATGTTTTCAACGTCTTTGGCTTGTATTTTCTTGGTCACGTCCTGATAAATTGAGTTAAATCGGCTACTTACCGAATCAACCCCGCCCTTAGACAGCCTAAAATCCAATTGCACCGTGGTCAAACATTGCTGAATAGGTTCGCCATTCTCCACCGCAGGCTCGTATTTCCATTGCTTTACGGCACGTTTGGCGGCTTTTTCAAAGCTTCGACTTCCTGACGAATTTTCGATAATGGGGCTGGATACACTGCCATCTTTTTCCACCACAAAACTGAGTTGAACCCAGCCTTCCCTGCGGTTTCTGGCTTCACGTTTAGGATATTTAGGCTCTTTGCGCTCAATCGGGGTGGCAACAGTAATTGTCGTTAAGTGTTTGGCTGTAGCATCAGTTGCACCATCGCTGGCATTCGCCGTTTGGCCAGCACTTAACATAGCGAGTACTAAAATCAGGCTTATATTGTGCATTCTAATTCCATTTATTTTTGCTGATAATTGCTATTACTTTACTGGAAAACCGTTAGAATGTAACCGAATAAAATTGATTAAACTGATTTATGAAACTGAAGGTAACTAATGATTGAACGTATTGACACCAAGCAACGAATGAGCCGCATCGTAAAGCATAATGGCACTATCTATTTATGTGGTCAGGTATGCAAAGATGCCGAGCAAGGCATTACTGAGCAAACCCAAACCATGTTAGATAAAGTCGATGCCCTGTTACTGCAAGCGGGCAGTGATAGAGAGCATATCTTATCGGCCACTATTTACATTAAAACCATGGATGATTTCAAAGCCATGAATGAGGTTTGGGATAACTGGGTGCCGGCAGGTTTTGCCCCCGCCCGAGCCTGTGTACAAGCGAGTATGGCCAGAGAAGCCCTACTGGTAGAAATTTCTGTGGTTGCTGCTGAAAAATAATTTCTATTGGTATTGTAAGGCAGCGATCTAAATTGCTTTTATTTGTTGCGACAACTATACTGTAAAAACATACAGTATAGTTGTTGTTTTATGAAAGTTATCCCCATTTACGCTCAGGCGGGCATCACCGGTTTTGAATCCCCCGCGGCTGAATACAAAGAGCTTAATTTATCACTCGATAGTTTGCTGATTGAAAACCCCAATGCCACCTTTATTGGCCTTGCAGCTGGGCAGTCGATGCAAGATGTTGGTATTTTTGATGGCGATTTATTATTGGTGGATAGGGCCAGAGATGTCAGTCAGGGCGATGTTATTGTCGCCAATTATAATGGTTGCTTCGTTTGCAAAATCATCGACAAAACGCATGCGCAATTGTTATCGGCCTCAACACAATTTAAGCCGGTGGTGATCAGTGCCGAAGATGACTTTCAAATTGAAGGCGTAGTGACTCGCACCATTCGTATCTTCAAACCAATACGTGAATTGTCCGCATGTATGCATTAGTGGATGCGGTATCGTTTTATGCTTCCGCAGAAAAGGTGTTTGACCCCAGCATTCGCAACAAACCTGTGGTGGTGTTAACCAATAACGATGGCTGTATTTGTGCGGTTTGTCCTATAGCCCGAAAGCTCAACATTCCAAAGTTTGGCCCCTATTTTAAAATCAAACAGTATTTAGCCAGACATCAGGTGGTGATCCGCTCGTCCAATTATGAGCTATATGCCGATTTGAGTGATCGGATGATGAATGTGGTCGCCAGGTTTTGTGATAACCAGCACATCTACTCTATTGACGAATCATTTTTGCAATTTAAGCATTACAGCAAACTCATCGACGACTGGCATCAATACGGGCAAAAAATACGCAAAGCCGTATGGCGAGAAACCAAGCTGCCCGTAGGTGTTGGCATCGCCAATACCCCAACCTTAGCGAAAGCGGCAAACCACGCGGCCAAAAAGCTGCAGGGTTTTAATGGTGTCGCGGTGATCGACAGCGAACAAAGTCGCAAGTATATTTTAGCGCAAATGAAAGTCTCTGACGTTTGGGGTATTGGCGCAAAGCTAGCCAGTAAGCTCAACATTATCGGCATTCATACCGCGCTTGATTTGGCCAGTCAAAACGCAAAAAGCATGCGCAAACAATTTAGTGTGGTGGTAGAGCGCACCGTCAATGAGCTTAACGGTATTGCCTGTTTAACCTGGGATGAGGTGCGAGAGCCAAAACAAGAAATATTTTCAACCCGCAGCTTTGGCCAACGTATCACCAACCAGAGTACATTGGCAGCGGCATTAGTCAGTCACGCCAGCATTGTTGCCCGTAAAGTTCGCCAACAACATTCTTTGCTGAAACGCTTAGTTGTGTTTGCCTCAAGCTCACCGCATCAAGATGGCTATTACAAAAAATCCATTATCGTCGAATTTCCGCAAGCCACACAAAATACCTTAACCATAGCAAGTGCGGTTGACCACACAGTGGCCCAGATCTATTTGCCAGGCGTGCTATTTTATCGCTGTGGCGTTGGCGCCATTGAGTTGGCGAGCAGTCAGTTTCAACAACCGGATTTATTTGCCAAAAGTACAGAAAATAAAGCACTGATGAGTTGTTATGACATCATCAACAAGCGCTATGGGCAAGGCACATTGCAATTAGCCAGCGAAGGCAAACAACAACGTTGGCAAATGAAGCGTCAACATTTATCACCAAGTTATACCACGAAATGGTGCGACATCCCGAAAATCCAGTGCTAATGGTTTCGAGACCAGACCTAAGACGTTTAAATTCAATTGCAAACCTAATATTGTCGAAAATTATAGTTAACATTCATCAATTAAATGATTAAACCCTATGTATTTAGGCATAATTGCCGACAATCAACGTCGTGAAAAATACTTCAATGAATTCATACAACACCTTTGGCTCTATCAACACCCTGTTTATTTTTATCAGCCTGCTTGGCGTACTGTCACAGTTACGAAAAATATGGCGCAGAAAGCAATGTGCTGCCACTAAGCATAATGCCGCAGAATTGCTCTCCTTAAACCAGTTTTCGGTGAGTTTTCTCGCTTATTTTTCGTTTTTTGTCTATGGCTACAGTCTTGAGCCATTCAACCATTATATCGTCTGGCCCAGGCTGATTGCTTCAATATTGGTCGGCCTGATATTGTTTGAAATTTGGCGTGATCGACGCAACAAAGCCTCGATGATTTGTATTGCCATCGCGATAGTGATAGTGATTTTCATCTTCGGCTGCGCAGGGCTTAGCATAGGGAATAGTTATAGCGATGAAAGCCGATTGCTGTCAACGACCTTAATCGTTGTGGTCACCTTGTTGATTGCCCAGGGTTATTATCATCAAATTATGCTGATCATCCGTTCCGGCAAAACCGGCGCTATCGACTTGCGGATGAGTCAGTTCATTCTGATGATGGACATCTCAACCATAGCGTTTGCACTAAGCATGGGGCTTAATGATGGCTGGCCACTATTAACACTGGCCATAGTGAGTGGCATCACCAAATTAATCATTATGTTTTTATTTCGCTGGGTGAACATAAGTGCAGCCGCAGAGACACGACGAATGGAAAAGATAGCATAAGCTTATTATATACTTATGCAGATTAATGGTATTAAACAAAGCTCTGATCAATTACTTGCTTAAATTGCTACGCTGTTGCCATAATTGCAAAGTGAACTACCCAGCGACGTCACTTCGTGCCGATCACAGGGCTTCTGAACAACAATAGTTGTTCAATCTTTTTTCGCAGATTCCGACCTAAACTGAACTTGGTTATCGTACAGACTCTCGTTTTAGTAAGGAATTTCTGCTGCGCTTTGGGCTTAACCCTTACGACTATCCCAGCCGCACAACCAGACTACTAGGTATTTATACAGTGTCAAGCGATTCATCCCAGCGACATCACTTTGTGCTGATCACTGGATTTTCTCGCCAAACATTCGATAAAAATAACTAAAATAAAGGCATTATGGATTACACCACGACCGTTCTGATCACTCTTATTGTTTATAAAGTCGTGCTGATAGGTATCGGCTTTTATGCCAATCAAAAAACCAATTCTACCGAAGATTACTTCATTGGTGGCCGTGGCTTAGGCCCTTGGGTGGCGGCGATTAGCTCTGCTGCCAGTGCTTCTTCTGCCTGGACGTTACTGGGTATGAGTGGTGCAGCTTACGCGATGGGGTTACCCGCTATTTGGCTGGTGCCGGCTGTGGTCAGCGGTTATGTATTTAACTGGTTGTGGCTAGCGCCAAGATTGCAAAAAAAGGCAAAACAAGAACAATCGGTTACCTTATCTGAGTTACTCGCTCATGGCAGCGGTAAGTTTAAAAAACCCATCCTCTGGCTGTGCTCTTTATGTATTGTGTTTGCCTTTACCTTTTATATTGCGGCGCAATTTCAAGCCGCCGGCAATACCTTCGCCTCTACCTTTAATGTTTCTATGGAAAGCTCGATAGCATTAGGCACCTTGATTATCCTTATTTACACCTTATTAGGCGGCTTTTGGGCGGTAAGTATTACCGATACCTTACAAGGCATATTAATGGCGGTGGCCGGATTGATATTGCCAATTGCGGGATTAATGGCTGTGGGTGGATTTTCCGAGTTATGGCAACAAATGCAATCGGTTTATACTGGCGCACAATTGCAACTCACCGGTGAACATAGCGGTTTAATTGCTCTGGCGTTTGTTATTGGCTTGTTTGGTATCGGCTTAGGCCAACCGGGACAACCACATGTGGTGAATCGGATGATGGCGCTTCGAGATCAAAAGGCGGTACAACAAGCCAGGATAATCGCCATTTGCTGGGCGGCAATTGTGATAGGCGGCATGCTCATTGTCGGCTGGTGTGCGAAAGTACTGATTGAGCCGGTTGCCAATAACGAGCAGGCTTTACTGGAAGTGACGAATGTACTGTTTCCACCTGTGGTTGCCGGCGTGATGATTGCGGCAATTTTATCGGCAATCATGTCAACCGCCGACAGTCAGTTACTGGTATCCGCTTCGGCAATGTCTTATGACATTAGTGAGGATAAAAACCACAAAAATAGCCTGCTATATTCACGTTTACCGTAGTGCTGATGTGCGTTATTTCGATGCTCATTGCGATCTACATTCCCGAAGATATTTTCACTCGTGTATTATTTGCCTGGAATGCCTTAGGTGCTGCCTTTGGACCTTTATTAATAGTAAAAGTGATCAGTAAATCGGTGGATGGAAAATATGCGTTTGCCGCCATCGCTACCGGGTTTAGCTTGTCGGTGCTGTTAAGTTTATTACCATCGGCACCTGGGGATTATCTAGAGCGCTTAATACCATTTAGCCTAGCGTTTGTTATCGCCTGGTTAGGAAGACGTTAATAACTTATGGCTTCGGGCTATGAGCTTCGGGCAGACTTGGTATTGTTACACGATAGGTCAATTCATCAAATACACAACCCGTGGCCAGTAGCTCGTTGCTTACAACAATCACCCTCAAAAGGCATCCTGCCTGCCGGGTATAAGTACCTATATGTACCATCACCCTCAAAAGGCGTCCTGCCTGCCGGGTATAAGTACATATATGTACAAAAAAACGCTGACAATTGTCGTGTTCCCTTGATTTGCCAGTCAATTAGGTTAAGCTGCCATTTCATTTAAATTAAGCAGTAGTAATGATGAAATTTTTAAACTTTTATTTAACAACAGTACTTTTTGCTGGTTTACTCACTTTGAGCTCGCCATCAAATGCCACCATTGTATTGTTCAAAACCTCAATGGGTGATTTTGAGGTGAACCTGTTAGATAACGACACGCCAGAAACTGTCACTAACTTTTTAGCTTATATTGAAGCGGATGCTTACTCAAATTCTATCGTCCATCGCAAAGTAGAACAATTCATCGTTCAGGGCGGTGGTTTTATCTATACCGATGAAGTAGAAGAGTCAGTTACGTTTGATCCGGTTATTAATGAACCGGTATTTTCCAATGTCCGTGGTACCATTGCCATGGCGAAACAACCTGGTAAAGAAAACAGTGCGACCAATCAATGGTTTTTCAATGTTGCTAACAACTCAGTACCTTTAGATAATGATAATGGTGGTTATACCGTGTTTGGCGTGGTTATCGGCAACGGCATGGAAATTATTGATGTAATAAATACCTTGTCAATATACAACTTAGGTGGTGCATTTGGTGAAACACCGTTACAAAGTGAACCGGCTGAAGGCGAGTTTGTAACCGATGAGCACTTAGTGATGATCGAATCGGTTACTGTAGTCAATAACAATAAAGATACCCAACCAGAACTGCCACCTAAACAAGAAGAACCGCCAGTATTTCTACCTACTCCAGAAGAAAAAGATTCGAGTGGCGGCAGTAGTGGCTTTTTGCTGTTAGGTGCCTTGGCCTGTATTCGTGTATTTCGCCGCAACTAGGCTTGGCGATTCATTGTCATGAAATTAAGGGTATTTATTTTTAAAGCGCCAATTCGGGTCATTCGGATCCAGAGGCGGCGCAGTGTTTATCGGTTTAAACGACAAATGCTTATCCTTAAACTCGCCCTTAGCCAGGAAAAAGCTGAAACCAAAGAGATGCTCAGTATTTATCGCAAATACACTCGCCGGCAAGCCAGCGAAGAGGAAATGCAAATCGCCAACCGGCAATTTCTCGATCTGTTAAAAGGCTTAGGCTTAGGGGTTTTCGCCGTGCTACCGTTTGCGCCAATTACCATTCCGGTGATGATCAAACTTGGCCGCTTAGTTGGCGTAGAGATCCTGCCCAGCTCATTCGCTAAAGATAAAAACAAGCCTTAAGCTATCATTAGGTGATGTATTTCAATATAACTAACTTTAGCTCGGCATAAGCCGCACGTATTAACCGTAATCATATAAGAAGGGAGCCAAATGGCTCCCTTCTTGGTTCAGTGAATTAGTTAAGTGAATTAACTCGTACAAACAATTTACTGTTCCGCTTTATCGGTTCGATATTTTTCAAACCAGGCCATAATATTACCGACTTTTTGTATTAAATTACTCGGCCTATTGGCGATACCATGACCCGACTTTTTGATTTTAACCATCGCCGAATCAATGCCTTGTAATTGCAAAGCCTGATAGTATTGCTCGGTTTCACTCATTGGCGTGCGGTAATCATTTTCACCGGTTAACAACATGGTTGGCGTCACTACATTACCCACTAACGATAGTGGTGAGTGCTTCCATAAATGTTCGGCATGATCCCACGGCATGCCCGGCATCCAATATTGAGTAAAATAGGCATAACCATCCGCGGTTAAACTAAAGCTCATCCAATTGATCACGGGTTTCGCCACCACCGCGGCTTTAAAGCGCTCAGTTTTACCTATGATCCAAGAGGTTAACGTACCGCCACCAGAGCCGCCAGTAACAAACAGTTGTTGTTCGTCGACATAACCTTCCTCAATCACACCATCAACCACATCCATCAGGTCATTATAATCTTGTGATGGATAGTTGTGATGGATCAAATTGGCAAAATCTTCGCCATAAGATGTGCTACCGCGCGGGTTCGCCCAGACAACGACATAGCCTTTGGCTGCCATTAGCTGCACTTCCATCGAAAAATTTGGCCCATATGCTGCGTGCGGTCCGCCGTGGATTTCAAGAATTAGCGGGTATTTTTTCTCGGGATCAAAGCCTGGCGGTAATGCTATCCAGGCTTCAATGGGCTTTTCATCAACAGACGAAATCACCGTTAGGCTGCGCACTTTCGCCAGAGTTTTATGGGCAAATAAATCTTCATTCAATGAAGTCAGTTTGGTAATGTCACCTTTGGTATTCACTATGGCTAAATCTGCTGGTCGGTTAGGCTTACCCTGAGTGAAAACTACCCGGCCATCACCTACGGCCTGATAATCACCTGAGCTATATGGCCGACCCAAAGACTGGCCGCCGAGCTTAGTTTTCATCTTGGTAATTTTACCATGAAAATCAACAAAACCTAGTTGCTGCTGGCCATGGTCAGTAAATGTAAAGTACAAGCCTTTGCCATCGTCATGCCATTGTATATTACCGACAGAACGATCGAGTGCGGCGGTTAACTCTTTATTATTTTTGCCATCAATTGTCATCACACTCAAGCTGGCATTTTGACTGCTCAGTTTTTTATCTTCAAAGCCTAAATAGGCAATATACTTGCCATTGGGACTGATCAGCGGCTGAAAATCGGGTCCTTTTCGCGTGGTTAACTGAGTAGCTTCGCCATCGATCACATTAATGGCATACACATCGGTTTCTCTGGGTCTAAGCTGCCAGTTTTCATCAAGGTCGGCATCAATAATTAGCTGTTTGCCATCTTTGCTCCAGTTAATTGGGCCATTGTGATGAAAATCCCCTTTACTAATTTGCCTTGGGCTACCTCCCTCACTGGGCACCACATAAATATGATTAAAGCCTGGTGCGACATAACCGCCACCGTCATTACGATAATTGGTAGTGTCTATATACGTTGCCGTGCCAGCCCATTTTGCTCCCTCAGGTTGCTTCGGCATGTCTTTAAACAACGAGTTACTTTTACCGGGTGTGAACATTGAAAACGCTATATACTTGCCGTCTGGTGACCAGGAAAGTGCGCCAGGAGAATCTTGTAAATTGGTAACTCTTACCGTTTGACCATTATCAAGATAGCGTACATAAAGCTGATTAGAGCCATCATGGGCCGAAGTATAAGCTAAGCGCTTACCCTTTGGTGAAAACGTCGGCGAACGAAAACTTGCTTTGCCGGACAATAATGGCCGATTGCCACTACCGTCTAGATTGATTTGCCATAAACTGCTGCGGGTATTATCGCCCATAATATCCATCGAGCGGCGTTCATAAATCAGGGTTTTGTTATCTGGGCTTACTTGTGGCGAGGCGGCATATTCAAGTTGAAATACGTCTTTATAATCTACTACCAGTTGTTCGCTGGCAGTGCTGGCTAAAGTGGTTATTGTCGCGGCAAGAGCTACGACTGCAGGCATAGATATGCCAATTAACTTCCCTTTCATGATTCCCCTCATCTGCTTAATATTTAAAGTAAATCTATTCTTTTACATGCTAAAATTACTGTAACGTATGCGGAAAAATTAGTACACCTATATACTTATCTGTGCTGTATCAAAATGTGAATGGGATGGACAACGAAGGTGAGTTTCAATATGCTGAAATTATCAAGGCAATTAACCAGAAAAGGCTCGCCAATGAAGTTAATCATGCGCACTGAATTTGATAATTTACGCTTAAACGATAAGTATGCTTACGACACCGACACCAATGGTGATAAACAAGTGGTGAAAATATATTGTGGCGAGAAACTAATTGCCAAAAAAACCACGGTTAAAAAATCCATTCGTTATTTTGGCATCAAAGAATATAAGGACTATCTCACGAGTGAGTAGTGAGTTGTTAGCAACTCACTAAGTAAGCTGGGCTAGAGCTAGGGTTAAGTCACGTAATGTTACTGACCGCAGGTTTTGGCCAAGTGGATCAGCTGCTCTAAATACACCGGCCTTTGCTCGGCGCTACGCAAACCGATATAAATGCATTTATGCACGCCATCTTTGCCTAAGCGCACCGCGTTAATCGGCATTTTCTGCTGAAATTCTGCCACCAGCCAGGCGGGTAACGCCGCGACGCCGCGATTTGCGTTGACCATTTGCAGCATAATTTCGGTATTTTCGATGGTTTTATGTTTTTTCACGCTGGCACCCGCCGGGGTAATAAACTCGTTAAAAATATCAAGACGGCTAATTTCAATTGGATAAGTGAGTAAAGTTTCATCCGCCAAATCACTGGCGCTAATGCAATTTTTATCGGCAAAGCGATGTTGTTGCGACACCACTAATACCTGCTCATAGTCAAATACCGGAATATAATCCAGGCCTTGTTTATACAAGGGATCTGGGGTGATCAATAAATCAATGTCGTACGACAACAGTGCGCCTAAGCCACCAAACTGAAACTCTTTGCGAATATCAACATCCACATCTGGATACTGTTTCAAGAATGGCGCAACCACTTTCAACAGCCATTGAAAACAGGGTGAACACTCCATGCCAATGCGCAGAGTGCCTTGTTGACCGGCAACAATATCTTGTATTTCTAACTCGGCATGCTCAAACTGTGGCAACAAACGATTTGCCAAACTCAAAATTTGCAATCCAGATTCTGAGAGTTTTAGTTTTCGGCCATCTTTTAGCCATAACTGTATGCCTAATTGCTGCTCCAATTTTTTTATCGAATGACTTAACGCCGATTGCGTCAAACACAATAAATTAGCCGCCTCGGTTAACGTTCCTTGCTGATCTACGGCACGTATTATTTCCAGATGATGTCGTTCAAGCATGAGGTAAAACACCTATATTGATGAGTAAAATTCATCGAACAATGAATTAATACCAATTTTATTAATTAATTAGCCTGCCTATTATAGCCACTAAATTAATCAAATGGATAGATAGATGGCTAAACTACATAATCTTGGTTTTCCCCGCATCGGCGAAAAACGACAATTAAAATTCGCCCTTGAGCAATATTGGCAAGGCAAAATTGACCAGCAGACATTGCAAGACAATGCGCAAGCAATTAGAGCAAATAACCTCAACCAGCAACAACATTTGGATTTTGCCCAGATTGGTGACTTTTCTTTTTACGATCATGTACTAGATACCAGTTTTTTACTTGGTAACGTACCTAAGCGCGCGAATAGTAATGGCGATGGCGAAAATACCTTAGATGATTATTTCCGTTTAGCTCGTGGACAAGCGCCTGGTGATACTAGTTGTTGTGGTATTGCCGCGGGTGAAATGACCAAGTGGTTTGATACTAACTATCACTATATTGTTCCTGAATTTTGCCAGCAAACCTCATTTGAACTGAATGCGGATAAGTTAATTAAACAAATAAACGAAGCCCGGGCAAAAGGCTTTGTCACTAAACCGGTGATCTTAGGACCAGTGACCTATTTGTGGCTAGGCAAAGCAAAAGACGAAAGTAACCCACTGCACTTACTGGATACCTTACTGCCGGTTTACCAACAGCTGTTAACCAAACTGGCAAAATTAGGCATCGAATGGGTACAGTTTGATGAACCGGCGCTGGTCACTGATTTAGACAACGAATGGTTGCTGGCGTATCGTTATGCTTATCAATATTTAAAAGAGCGACAAGTTAAAATCTTACTCACCACCTATTTTGGTGCATTGGCCAACAATTTACCAACCGCCTGCCAATTACCAGTAGACGGTATTCATCTTGATGCGATTAAAGGAAAAGCCGATATCGAGAAAATTTTACCGCGATTAAGTGAGCAACAAGTGCTATCACTGGGCGTAATTGACGGTCGCAATATTTGGAAAACCGAACTCAACAAAGTACTAGATTTTATTGAACCGATAGCCGAACAGCTTAGTGATAGATTGTGGTTAGCGCCGTCGTGTTCTTTGCTGCATGTACCGTTAGATTTGGATGTGGAAAACAATATTCCAGAAGAAGTAAAAAACTGGTTAGCTTTTGCTAAGCAAAAACTCAATGAATTAACCCTTTTGGGCAAAGCAATAAAATTTGGTCGCGAAAGCGTAACTACAGAATTGGCCGAGAATACTTGCTGTTTCGTCGCAAGAAACTGTTCTGCGTTGGTAAACAATGACGCGGTGCGTCTGGCGGTACAACAAGTACGGGCAGAAGATACACTGCGTAAATCGCCCTATTCACAACGCGCAGCGTTACAGCAAAGCAAATTACAATTACCACGGTTTCCAACCACCACCATAGGTTCTTTTCCGCAAACCAGTGAGATCAGAGCGACGCGAAGAGAATTTAAACAAAACAAAATTGACTTAACCAGTTATCAACAAAAAATTAAAACTGAGATCAAGCAATGTATCGAGACTCAGGAAGAATTACAGCTTGATGTGTTAGTGCATGGCGAAGCCGAACGTAACGACATGGTGGAATACTTTGGTGAACAACTTTCCGGTTTTGTCTTTAGCCAGTTTGGCTGGGTGCAAAGTTACGGCTCGCGTTGCGTGAAGCCACCAATTATTTATGGCGATGTTAGCCGACAGGGCAACTTAACCCTAGACTGGACACTTTACGCACAGTCGTTAACGAAAAAGCCGTTAAAAGGCATGCTCACCGGCCCAGTGACCATATTGAACTGGTCTTTTGTTCGCGATGATCAGCCAAGGAGTGAAACCTGTCAGCAAATTGCTTTGGCAATCCGTGACGAAGTTATTGACTTGGAAGCGGCCGGTATTGGCATCATTCAAATTGACGAGGCGGCATTGCGAGAAGGCTTACCTTTGCGTAAAAGCCAATGGCAAGATTACCTGACCTGGTCGGTAGATGCCTTTAAACTTAGCGCTAATGGCGTACAAGACAGCACCCAAATTCACACTCACATGTGTTATTCAGAATTTAATGACATCATCGAAGCCATTGCCAACATGGATGCAGATGTGATCACCATAGAAACATCTCGTTCCGATATGGAGCTGCTGGATGTGTTCGACCAGTTTGCTTACCCCAATCAAATTGGCCCGGGTGTTTATGATATTCACACCCCAAACATACCATCGGTTGATTCTATTGTGCAACTAATGAAAAGCGCTAGCGAAAGAATTCCGGCAGAGAGGTTATGGTTAAATCCTGATTGTGGTTTAAAAACCCGAGGCTGGCAAGAGGTAACACCAGCACTTGAAAATATGATGGCGGCAGCACAAATTTTGCGCCAATAACACCGATTACATTCGCTAATAAAGCTAATAATCAAGCCCCAAATCCGTTTTGTACATTACAACATGGACGTTGTGTATTAGAGCAATGCATGGAGCAATTGCCGAGGGGTGTACTTATACCCGACAGGGAGGACGTCTTTTGAGGGGGATGGGGCTTTAAATAGTGCTATTTTGGGGCTTCGTTATCAAACGATACCTTGCGCAATAATTCATGAAAGTATTGAATGCCTTGCACGTAATCTTCTATTTTTATCCGTTCATCAATGCCATGCACGGTTTTACGAAGATCAGGCGTTAGTTTGATCATTAAAAATCGATAAACTGAATCGGTTAACGGATAAAAATACTTAGAATCGGTACCTCCCATCACCAAGTAAGGCGCCACCAAAGTTTCTGGCTCAAACTCTCTAATGGTTTGTGCAATCCATTTATAACCATTCGACTCAATACTGGAAACCGCTGACGGATTATTATTCATGAACACTTCATAACTGACCCGTTGATCAGCAACAATGCGCTCAACATCGGCCAAAACTGTTTGCCAGGTTTCCCCGGGCAATATCCTGAGATTCACCACCACACTGGCTTTCGTCGGCAAAATGTTCGACTTACTGCTGCCTTTCATCATAGTGACCGCTGTGGTGGTACGCAATCCGCCAGCGGTGCTTTGGTTGGCCAATAATTGTTGCTTAACGACAGGAGCTAAAAGCCACTGATTGGCCATCGCAAAGCGGGTTTTAAAATCGGTATAACTGCCAATGGCATTAAAGGTTGTGTTGGTATAACGCAAGGTTGCCGGGAACTTATTATTCTCTAATTTTACTATTGCTTGTGCCAGTATGCCGGGGCCGGTATTTTCTGGAGGCATCGACGAATGCCCACCCGGGCGCTCTACAATTAAACGAATATTGATAAAGCCTTTTTCGGCAATGCCAATAATACCAACCGGCTGCGAAACAGTTTTAATATAACCTTTTAAAATTGCCCCTCCTTCATCGAGCACAAATTCAAAATTCACTCCAAGTTGCTGAAAGTATTCGGCCACTTTTTTGGCACCTTGACTGCCACCGATCTCTTCATCATGACCAAAAGCAAAATATACCGTACGTTTCGGCGCTTTACCTGAGGCCAGACTAAGCTCCATTGCTTCCATCAGCGCCATCACTGTGGCTTTATCATCTAAAGCCCCCCGCCCCCATATTTGGCCATCATCGACCACGCCGGCAAAAGCCTCATGGGTCCATTTGTCTGCGGTATCCAGGTCCACCGGCACTACGTCCATATGGCCCATAAACAGAGCAGGTTTTAAGCTAGTGTCAGTCCCCTGAAATTTGTATACCAATGAGTAGTCATTAATAATTTCTTTGCTGGCAACTGTATGCACGATGGGAAAGCTGGCTTGTAAATGCTGATGAAAAGCCAAAAACGGTTCAGCGATAACTGGCGCCGGATAATCGCGAGAGATAGTGGCAATTTGAATCGCTTTCGAGAAATTAGACACCACTTTGTCTTGATCAACCACTACCCTCTGGGTGTGCTGTTGCGGATAATATTGCAGATCGGGATACATGGTATTGGCTCGATAAGTACCAAGCAAAAAAATACCGATAACGGCTAACACTAATGAACCTATTACTTTTTTCATTTTATTCTCAATAAGTTAGTAATACGTTTAAAACTTTAGCACAATATTTAGATAACAAAAGCCATCACCACAATAACTAAGACAATCACAACTACCGTGTAAAGGAAGACATTATCAGACCATTTCTCAGCTCTTTTTTCGGCTGTATGCTTAACTGGTTTTTTCTTGGCTTTTCTTATTTTTGCAGTCATCCGTTTTCCCTAATTATTTTTGTTGTTCAGTTAAAACCATAACACTAATTTGGCTCGGTGGCATTACCGTAATGTCCGCAAAATGCGCTGGCATGCGTTTTGGTTTTCCACTGTTAATTGCAAGTCATAAATTTGCCTTATTGAGCAATATAAATACCATTGAACGATAACATATAGCGTTCAATTTAGATCAAAATACGCAATAAAATCATGTTACTATCAATTTTCATCAAAATGAAAAACAAGACTGAATTTTAGGACATTGCTCGATGAAAAAACGTTTTATTGCCACTGCCGTAGTTGCTGGGCTGCTGGTAGCCCCATATTTTTCTGGCCAACTAGCTGAAACTGAATTGCGCAATATGGTTGCCAAAATGCAAAATATCCCTGACGCTGTCGTGACCATTGAAAACTACCACCGTGGCTGGTTTAACTCGACTGCCGATGTGGTGCTTAATTATATTCAGGAAATTGATAGCCAGGTTGCCCCGCTGGAGATGAAAATAACCAGCAAACAAAGCATGCAGCATGGACCCATTTTATCGCAATCTAATGGTCTGGGTTTTGGCTTAATCGATATCGCCTATGATTTTGAATTGACCCATAATCAAGATGCCGCACTTGAATTTACTCATAACTTTACCAAAGACAAGTTAGAGTCTTATATGCGTATTGGCTATACCGGCACCATGACTTCTTTTATCAGCTTGCAACCAGTTAAAATTGTTAGTGATGATGGCACCTTTGATATTAAAGCGCTGACTTTTGACTCCGTCTTTAGCCGTAATGGCCGATTACAAATGTCGGGTAATTGGCAAGGTCTCGACGTAACTAAGCTAGCCCAAAAGCTGATGTCGATAAATGAAATTCAATTTTCAGCAGATCAGCAAGTGGTACGCGGCGACATTTTTAGCTATAACGCACTGGCTTTAGGCGATAGCAACTTCTACATTAATAACATTGAAATGATCGGCGCAACGGCTGCCGAAAGCGTAACAATTAACGATTTAACCATGCAATCTTCCAGCCACGAAGAAAATGGTTTTATGTATGCCGATGTTGATATCAATATCGACAGTATTAAAGCCATAGGGCAAGAGTTTAACAAATTTGCTTATCAGTTAAGCTTTAACAAATTAGATTTGGATGTCTATCAAGAATTTCAAAATTTGATGATAGATAATAATGGCCAACAAGACCCTGATATGTTGATGATGCAGATGCAGGCAATGCTGCCAAAACTGTTAACTTCAGGTCCGGAGCTTAAAATTAACAAGCTCGGCATGCAAACTGCGCAAGGAGAAATTGCTAGCCAGTTAAATATTAGCTTTGATCAGAGCGTATTAGACGTTGACAATCCAATGACGATGTTTATGGCGCTGCAAGCCGATGCCAATGGCAGTGCTCCCATTGAATTTTTTAATATCATTGGTATGCAGCAGAACATTGACGAATTAATAATGCAAAACATGCTGGTGCAAGATGAAGATCGAGTGAAGTTTGATTTTACTTTTAGCGGTGGCCAGGCATGGTTAAATGGTGCACCAGTGCCTTTAGGCTGATTATACCCGTCACCATTCAAGATGCAGGTTTCAGAGCGCTTGAGCGATTCCAATTCAAGGCGCATCTATACAGTAAAGGTTATTCTCGGCAACTGCTCCTGCGTGGCCCTAATATAGTACATCATCCGTGTACTAACCTTACAAATAGATGGAACGAAGAAGTGGGATTGCTCAAACGCTTCTTCGATGGGTTTAAAAGTGATTTATGCAGCGCTATGAATTTTAACTGCGACTGCATGAATGCAGAAGGTAGGGCGACGCAGGATGCCAAAGCCGAGAATAACCATTCTCTAAATTTAATACCTTGCCTAAATCACTTTTAATTCCCACTGAAATCCTGCACTTTGAATGGTGACGGGTATATACCAAGTTGCCTTATTTAATTCAGGGATGAATTAACTTAGAATTGCCACGGATGGTTTGAATTCTGTTAATTCAGGGATGAATTAACTTAGAATTGCCACGGATGGTTTGAATTCTGTTAATTCAGGGATGAATTAACTTAGAATTGCCATGGACGGTTTGAATTCTGTTAAATGAGCAGATATTTAGTCAACTTGGTCTAATTAGGCTTGCACCACATCCTGGTTGATTTGACCGAAGATAGACTGGCCATCTGCAGCAAACATTTCAATTTGAATGTTGTCACCAAAATCCATAAATGGTGTTGACGGCTTACCATTTTCAATGGTTTCAATCATTCGGATTTCCGCGATACAACTGTACCCTACGCCACCTTCAGTAACTGGTTTGCCTGGGCCATCGTTCAGTTTATTCGAAACCGTACCTGAACCAATAACCGTACCTGCAGCTAATGGCCGAGTTTTTGCCGCGTGCGCCACTAATTGACCGAAATGAAAGGTCATATCAACGCCAGCTTCGGGCTTACCAAATAACTCGTTATTGTACTTAGAACTTAATGGTAAGTGTAATTTACCACCTTGCCATGCGTCCCCTAGCTCGCTAGGAGTAACACAAACCGGGCTAAACGCACTTGAAGGTTTAGATTGGAAAAAACCAAAGCCTTTGGCCAATTCACCAGGAATTAAACCACGTAAAGAGACGTCATTAACGATCATCACCAAATTGATATATTTTAATGCATCATCGCTACCTACACCCATAGGTACGTCACCAGTGATAACCGCAACTTCGGCTTCAAAGTCGATACCAAAACCGTCAGATTGTGGCATCAGAATTGGGTCACGGGGTGCCAGGAAGCTATCTGAGCCGCCTTGGTACATTAATGGTTCGGTCCAAAACGTTGCTGGCATTTCCGCATTTCGTGCTCTGCGTACCAACTCAACGTGGTTCACATAGGCACTGCCATCAGCCCATTGAAAGGCACGTGGAAGCGGTGACGCACATGCACTTTGCTCGAATATTTCACCGGCAAGAGTACCAGATTCTAATTCATTAAAACGTGCTTCAAGTTGTGGTTCTACCGTTTCCCAGTCATCTAAAGCGGCTTGCATAGTCGCAGCGATATCTGCTGCCGATGCCATTTTTGTTAAGCTAGAGTTCACTACATAAAGGGCGCCATCGCGACCTGATTTAATACTTGCTAATTTCATTATTTATCACCCGGAAAACTTTTATCATCAAAATCGGCACCACTGTGTAACCATACGGCATGCTTCGGTGCTTTTTTAGTCATTGCCCACTCATCAAGCATAGCAGGAGCAACACGTTTTAATTCTTTTAACATGCTGGGCTTGCCCGTATTGGCGGCCAGCTCAATTCGATGACCGTTTGGATCAAAGAAGTAGATAGATTTAAAGATAGTATGATCGGTTGGGCCAAGCACATCTACACCTGCATCTTCCAATTTTTGTTTAGATGCAAACAGTTCATCCATCGATTCAACTTCAAAAGCAATGTGTTGTACCCACTCAGGCGTATTAGTGTCTCGTCCCATCGGTGGTGAATTTGGAATTTCAAAAAACGCCAATACATTGCCCTGACCAGCATCTAAAAATACATGCATGTAAGGATCAGGTGCACCGGTTGATGGAACGTTATCTTCAGCAATTGCCAATTGAAATTCCATGCCCAGTAAGTCACGATAAAACTCTACCGTTTCTTTGGCGTCAACGCAGCGATACGCCACATGATGAATGCGCTTGATAGCCATAGTCTACCCCTTATTTATCTTGACCAAGGACACCACGTTCAATTTGATCGCGCTCAATCGATTCAAATAATGCCTTAAAGTTACCTTCACCAAAACCATCATCTTCTTTGCGTTGGATAAACTCAAAGAATACCGGACCCAATAAGGTATCAGAGAAAATCTGCAATAATAAACGCGGTGGACCATCGCCAGTCGTACCATCAACGAGAATGCCACGAGGTTGTAATTGATCGATTGGCTCACCGTGGCCAGGAAGACGATCTTCCAGCATGTCATAATAAGTGCCTGGAGGTGGTGTCATAAACTTAACGCCTTGCTTTTTAAGTCTATCCCAACAAGCAACAATATCGTCACAGGCAAACGCAATATGCTGAATGCCTTCGCCGTTGTACTTCATTAAGTATTCTTCAATTTGACCGCCGCCGCCAGCTTCTTCGTTTAATGGGATACGAATTTTGCCATCGGGTGCGGTCATCGCTTTTGAGGTAAGGCCGGTGTACTCGCCTTTGATATCGAAGTAACGAATTTCACGGAAGTTAAATAAGTTTTCGTAGTATTCTGCCCAGTACGCCATACGACCACGGTAAACGTTATGAGTTAAGTGATCTAAGGTGTGGAAGCCACAACCTTCGGGGTTACGATCAACACCTTCAATCCAGTCAAAATCGATATCATAAATAGTGTTAGTACCTTCATAGCGGTCGATTAAGTATAACGTAGCGCCGCCAATGCCTTTAATTGCTGGCAGGCGTAATTCCATTGGCCCGGTTTCAATATGTACCGGTTGCGCACCTTGCTCTAAAGCCTGAGCGTAAGCCAATTTCGCATCTTTCACGCGGAACGCCATACCACAAGCCGATGGACCATGTTCTTCAGCATAATAGGCTGCATGGCTTTTTGGCTCATAGTTGCTGATTAAGTTGATGTCCCCTTGACGCCATAACTCAACTTGCTTTGATTTATGCTTAGCCACCAGGGTGAAACCCATAGATTCAAATACAGGTTCTAAAATGCCACGCTCTTTTGCAGTAAATTCAACAAATTCAAAGCCATCTAGGCCCATCGGGTTTTCAAATAAATCAGCCATGTTTTTCTCCGTGTTCATTCACTGCAATAACTATAGCCCTAGTTTAGGGAATAGTTTAAAAATTGATTGCCGTGACGTTTATAATTAATATGTTATTATTAGTTTCAGATGAAACCATATTAGTTGCGTTTGTAACTAATTACAATCAAGGTATGTTTATGGCGACTATAGATAATGGCACCTTATCTTTACAAAATTTTTTACCGTATCGTTTATCCGCGTTATCGAACCGAATATCGCAGTCGTTGGCACTTAAATATAACAAACGGTTTGGTATTACCGTGCAGGAATGGCGTGTGTTAGCGGCGCTTGGCGAGGAAACAAACCTTTCTGCCGTGACCATCACCAATCGCATCGCCATGGATAAAGTGGCGGTGTCACGGGCGGTGAAAAAATTAATCGACAAAGGCTTAGTGATTAAGCAACGGGTTGTTAGCGATAACCGCAGTCATCGATTAACGCTTACTGACAGCGGCAGCAAGATGTATCAACAATTGATCCCTATAGCTATCGAACATGAACAGCAAGCCATTGAAAACCTTAGCAAAGATGAACGTTCACAACTTTTGTTGTTATTGGACAAGCTCGATAAAGTACAGTTAAAATTAAATCAATAGCTCATTTTAGCTGGCGTTATTGCAGCAAGTTCGGCTTATTTTTGGCTAAAAAGACGGCCAAACGGAGCAAACAATACTCCTTTGTAAAGAAATAAATACAACCACCTTATTTCCCCTTCATTTCTCCTTTCTTAGTCCTTAGTCCTTAGTCCTTAAATTACCCATTTAGCGACTGAGTCTGGTACTAAGGTGCTAAATATAAATACCTATATTTAACGTATTGTTAGTATTTAAACGCTTATTATTAATCAGGAAAATACGATGTTAAAAGGTAAAGTTGCTTTAATCACTGGCTCCACCAGTGGGATTGGTTTAGCCACCGCGCATATTTTAGCAGAGCAAGGCATAGATTTAATCTTGCATGGGCTAATGTCGGAACAAGAAGGTGCTGCCATGGCTGAAGAATTTTCGGTAAAATACCAGATCAACACCTTGTTTGATAATACCGATTTAAGAGATGCCGATGCGATCACTCGCTTTATCAATAAGGCTATTGCCAGCTTAGGCACGATTGATATTTTAGTGAATAATGCCGGCATTCAACACACCGAAAATATTACCACTTTCCCGGCTGGTAAATGGAACGACATTATCGCCATTAATTTATCTGCCGCGTTTCATACCATCCAACAGTGCTTACCAGGCATGCAAAAAAATAACTGGGGACGAGTAATCAATGTTGCCTCGGTGCATGGCTTGGTGGCCTCACTGCAAAAATCGGCCTATTGTGCGGCAAAACATGGCATTGTTGGCCTCACCAAAGTGGTGGCATTGGAAAGTGCTGAGCAAGGGATAACCGTTAATGCCGTATGTCCGGGTTGGGTTGATACCCCTTTGGTCAACGATCAGGTTGCTATGTTAGCGGAAAAGAACGAGGTGTCATTTGCTCAGGCAAAACATAAATTGGTCACCAATAAACAAGCGTTACCGGACATGGCTGAACCGAAGCAAATAGGTGAATTTATCCTGTTTTTATGCAGTGATAGTGCCCGTTCAATTACCGGTGCTGCTCTGCCAATGGATGGCGCCTGGACGGCACAATAATCACGATGAAATGATTTGTCTTGGCGGGCACTTATTATCCTGCCAAGATAGTGAACTACCCACCGACGCCGCTTCGCGTCGATCAATGGGCTTCAACAGTCTAGCTTTTGACGACTAGGCTGCTTCTTTTTTCTCAGTTCCCACAGCAAACTTTGATTGCTCAAAGACTTTCGTTTTAGTAGATGATTTCTTCTGAGATTTGGGCAACACCCTGGCAACTATCCCAGCCGCCATTAAATCTTTTTCTCTTGTATTTGCTACAGACTTAGCTGCCGCTAAGTCTCTACACTGTACTAGTCCGCAGCTTTCACAGGAGAATTCGCGCACGTTTAGCTCGAATTTATGCTCATGTTTACAGTCGTGGCAAATACCTGACGACTTCACATATCGACCTATTTCATGGTACACAGCGCCATTTAATTCGGCTTTATATTTGGTGAGCTCTGTGATCATACCCATCACATTATCGT
>MAAC01018096.1_pt1 | contig 37512 bp, 28 predicted proteins | sample 1115981 | NCBI WGS metagenome assembly MAAC01 (sample SAMN04961126, study PRJNA320927) | seawater metagenome | isolation source: sample BD02T64 sea water enriched with oil for 64 days | place: USA:Gulf of Mexico | collected 2013-07-27 | reverse complement strand
CATGGTTTCGCCAATGCTCGGTAAGCGATTACACGCTTTAGCTTCTCCCAGGTCATACTTTTCCTGCCACTTCGCCGATTTAACCACTTGTACAACATCTCCACTGCATGATCGTATATCATGATCATACTACTGTAATTCCCCACCGCTCCGAAGTAATTGTAATGCCCTCGAAGTTTCGTTGTAAGCTTATCAATCAGCAACGGCGTTCTCATATGCCGTGACTTCTTAATAAGCTCGGTGAGTTCTAGTTTTGTAGAGCGTTGTTTCTTCTGCGCCGTTCGTCTGAACACTCGTGGTAAACCTTTTGAGTCATCTTTCCAGTAGAATTCAAAACTCAAAAAGGTAAATCGCCGATCCAAGCCTGGCTTGAATCGGCTAAACGTCATGCATTGTGTTTTATCTTCGGCTACCTGTAGGTTAAATCGATCTAACCGCTTCGGTAACGCTTCATAAAAACGTTCGGCATCACGTGCGTATCGAAAGGCACAAACAAAGTCATCGGCGTAGCGACACATTATCGCCTCACCCTTGCAATGGGGTTTCACGGTTCTTTCAAACCATTCATCTATTGCATAGTGTAGATAGATATTCGCTAGTATTGGTGAGATGCTCCCGCCTTGCGGCGTTCCTTCTTCCGGATATTCTATCGATCCATCTTCTTCTAGGATGCCTGCTTTCAACCACTTCCTAATCAAACGCAAGAAGCGTTTGTCGTCCACTCGAAAGGATAGTAATCCAAGCAAAATGTCATGGTCAATGTGGTTGAAGAATCCTTTTATGTCAGCTTCGACTATATATCCAAAGCGGCCGTGTTGCAGTTTGACCGCTAGTTCATCCGCCGCTTGGCGTGATCCACGCTTTGGGCGATAGCCGTAACTAAAATCATAAAAGTCCTGCTCATAGATCGCACTCAATATATCCGAGCCTGTCGTTTGTAGCAGTTTATCTTCAAACACCGGCAATCCTAGTGGCCGTGTTTTTCCTGGTGCTTTGGGTATGTGTTTGCGTTTCACCAGCCGTGCTTTGTAGCTTTCTCGTTTAAGTCTGCCAATAAGATCCTCAATGTTTTCATCGAAGTTCTCTCGATAGTCCAGGTAGGTAACCTTATCCACTCCTGAAGCTGCTTTCTTATTCATTCTATCGAGACAGCGCGACAAGTCGCGAAAGCGATGCGCTGGTTCTTGCTTTGCTCTTCTGGCTATTCCCCGCAGTGAGGGTAGCTCATAGTGTTCCCAATCTTCTGCGTCGGGTATGAGAGTCCTTTGCGGGCTACGTACTTCCGTCAAATCCTTCCCCGTGTAGTTGGCTCTCCCAACCTCAGAGTACTATGGTTGATCCGACTTCCATCTGACCATCGGCAGCTATCCCAATTACAGGCTTCGCTGCTTTCCCTACGGTATGAACTTATTGCAGAGCACCAGCGCAGTACTGTTTCCGCTTTGCTTTGTGTCTCTCGCATTTTCAGTTCTCGTTAATAAATTCCCGTAAGGGCTCAGATGGATCTCTCAAGTTCTCAAATACATCTCTATGTACATGCCACAACCTTTAGACTCCGGAGGCCCTCCACATCCTTACCAAATCGGATGCTTCTGTTTTGACTTCGGTGGGCGTTAAACCCCTCGTCGACCTCAACTTTCCTTTCGAAGCTGTCTGCTATGCCAGTTCTCAGGAGCTGCGGACTCCCTACGGCCTATACATTTCTCTTCGAAGACTCTTTCCGCCACAGGCGCAACACTCGATACGGGTGGTTGGTTAAACCTTTCCCGACAGGGACTTGCACCCTGCAAGATGCATCAAGATTAAACTTGACGCTCTAACGCCCGGCGATAACAGGATTAAAAACGTATGGCCATTGTATGATAAAAGCGCAGCGCATCATACAATGGCCATACGTTTTTAATTCGTGTTCATCCGTTAGTTAGAAGCTAGTGCGAGCAATTTAATGCGAGACACGCCCCTAGTTTTATCCGTTAATATTAACCTCTTTCAGTGCTACACACTACCCGTTGAGCCGAGGTAAACACCAATAGATTTCCGTTGTTCTTTATAAGTTGTGATGAGAACGAAACTGTTTTTATCAACATCTATCATACTTTCAAACCGCGACATTTTTGAACGCTATTTTCATAAATATCACGATAACATTGCAGACTGGAAACCAGCGCAGTGCAACCAACTTTCAACTCACGACAACCATCAAATAATGCCGCTAGAAACCCATAACGCCTACATAAGGCGAAATGACACCCGTATTAAATTTCGCGCTTGATGTTCTCGTTAAAGACAACTGCAACATGCCAAATAGTTATCTATTTCTATCTTTGACCTTTTTCATGAGTTCTCGGATACTCTTGCTATAACCCATAAAGAAACGTCCCATACTTGGCTGAAACCTAATCTCCCTATTGACCTGAGAGTTGACTATAGGGGCGATAATGAGCGTAGGCGGTTTAGCTATGCCTGATCTTATCTCACGTATCTCTGTTATCGGCAACCTGATACTCTTTTTCCCAATTTTGAAAACCACATCCTCACCATCCAGGAATACATCATTTACATAGCCAAAGACGTAATTCAGATAGATTGCCAGCCCACCAAATGAAAATAAAACAAATAGAACCGCTAACGAAAAATCGCTGCCAGTAGCTATCGGTTTTACGCTCAATCCAGCAAAAGCCAATGACCAAATAAGAGGTGCACGCACCTCCCATTTTGGTATATCTCTAGATATCTTTTCCATAAACGATAATTTTAACAGCTGAATACATCTCATATCCAGATCTGGTAATTTTTCCAAATATAGACACAACGTGGCTAAATATAGCCATACCTGTCCATATTTAGCCATGTATTTTAGGGTTCATATTGATCATTCTTGATTCTAGACCCAATTTTTTGACTTTATAAAAAGGTAGTTCCCAAAGTTTTTTTCCCTTATCCCACCGAGCTCCAGCAGCCTTTACTTGGTCTCGCAACTCGAACTCAGAGAAACCTATTTGAAGGTCAACATTTTGCGTGGGGTGTGGGCCGTGCACCTCTTGGTAATAGCCTTTAAAAAGCTGCCCCTCATCAACAATTAGCTCTACGGTGGTATACCGTTTCCCCTTTTCTTTATCTTGACGATAACGGACGCAGTACAAATTATCGCCATACTCCCTTAAGTAGCGTTTTGTTCCATTTTTCCCGGCTAGCAAGGTTTTGGTAACCTCCATTGTTCTCTTCCTCCTTGAAAAGACTGCGCGTATCAGCGCTTATATATCACTCATTCCTTGATCATGCTGGCTATTATCACCAATAATTTTGCGAAGCACCACATTTGTTTTTCACCGCTATAACAGCCTGTTAACGGTTGTCATCATGCACTACTACGGGGGTGGTAAAACACACCCAACCCCATCGCAACCAACGCATTAGCGCAAAGCATAGCCAATCGGTATGCTCCCATCGGTAAACTCACCACCCAACCAGACGGAATCAAACCATCAGTGCGATCCTGGTACCAATTCAGTCCATAGGCATTTGAACCATTTCCGGTAATTTGCATATCAGGGCTGCCAAATATCAAACTTGATGCAACAGAACCTAACAATGCAAATAACATGGCTAAGGTGAACAACCCTAATCCCCACTGAATGGCGGTTTGTTGTTTTTGTGATAACGCCGTCCCATTCTCCGCCCATCGCTGACGCCAAAACATTGCAAAAAACCAGCCCACAATAACCAATAAAGCCGGTACAAATGTTGTTGCAATACCTAACCCCAACAACATCCACTCATAAGGTTTTAAAACCGACCAACTCGCCCGACCAAGCACTACGCTAGCCGCAACAATAACTAACGCTACCCCCCAAAACAGTAATGCAGGCCCCATTGCTGGTCCTCCCACAAATAATGTCCAACGATCCCTTGGCATTGCCACCCGTATGCTGACATTACTTGCTGGCTGCATTAAATCAAAAGACGGTGTCGTAATCAGCGTTCGTGAACCGTCATCATTTAACCATCGCACCTCAGCCATATGTTCACCCGGCTTAACCGGAATCACTACGTTTCCAGAGTCATCGGCTCGTACCTGGCCCTCTCCATCAATCGTCACAGATTCCACATTGGCATTTTCAGGTAAAGTAACAACATACTCGCCGGCAAAACTACTGCGCATATTAAGAGATAACGTTGATTTTGTTGCTCTTGCTCCAGGCTCATATAACAGATTAACTGACTGCAAGGTGAGTGTACTTCCCTCTACCGCTACGGGCTTTGATAACTCCAGTGTTACCACGTCACCTATCGAAGGCCACCAACTGATTCGATTATCATCCTCTTGCTTGATGGGTAATATACCGCTGTATTCCACATGCCAACGTTGTGAAGGAACAACATGCCAGCGTTCAACCCAGTTTCCCTTCGCTGCCGTAAATACCAATGTATCTTGAGGTTTTACAATTGAATCCCATGACAAATAACGCTGAGTCGCAGCCATCGACACAACAACGCTACCGTTATCTACCGGCAGATCCGTGGTTAACGACTCCCCCGCCAATAAGGGTATTGCCATACTAATAGGCCCTTGAACGGGAGCTATTCTGCGCACCTGTGTAGACACACGCCATTCAATCCCTAAATGTAATGTCCTTTGAATTTCGACAAAAGCTGAAATAGGTGCTGCTAATAACTGTTCTCGCTTACTCGTATTATCATCACGCAACTCAACGGCCGCTGCCTTGCGCTTTAATTGCACGTTATTACCTTTCACTTGGCCATCTAAATAACCAACAACCTGCCAATCAGGAGCAGTAACGGCAACATTATGGGGATGTAATGTAAATGGGAAATTCAGTTGCTCGACCTGATGATGCTTGGCCCGAATCACCGCGTTATTCCTACCCTTCTCCAATAACACCAAATACTTTCCGCCACGGATAGCGACTGTTGAGGATGCTTTATTATTGATGGTAATAGTTGATGGTTTCCACGTTTCAATATCAATGGGCAGCGACACCACCACGGATTCACTTGCATCCATTACAAGGCTCAGTACGATGTCATCGTGTGTCACCTCAACACTGCCCTGGCTAATAGCCGCACAATGGGGCAAACATTTTGCTGGAGCCAACAGTCGCTGCTCCAATGTATCTAACATCTCTTTTGTTGGTACATCAGCTATTGCTGTTGTAGGTGATAATAAAGGCATCACACCTAACACCATTAACAACACCCCGGCACTTACGGCACCACCACTGCTGCTTGTACCTTTGCTCCCAGCACCATTGCGTATTAATGGGCCGGTTGTCGAAATCAATGCTTTTACAAACAGCCACAATAACATCCCCATTAAGGCAACTCGTGTAAAGGACAACAACGCGTTCATAAACGGATTAATAAACCATAAGTTTAACGACTGCTCAGAGGTGACTGGCCCACTCCAATTCAACCATGAGCGATTCCATGTCCACTGCGGTACACCTGGACCTGTCTGAATTTTTGTGTCTACATCATAACGCTCATATGCCAACGATTTACGCTTTTTTGATTGCTTTATCGGGGCAGCACTCGACATCACCCTGGCGACAGAGGCGCTTTCAAACGTATCCATTTCCTGAAGAGCATCAACCGATACATCCTGTTGCAACGCAATAGGAAAACCCCCGTCATGAGTTGAAGCAACATGTTTATAAGGATGCTCCAGCTGTGGGTAAATGCCTTGACGCACCTGGTTTACGGCAAAAGGAATAAGGCTTAACACGAGCCCCAACAACACCGCTCGATAAGTAAAGGTGGTGAGTTTATACCAACGCCCTTCAGGCACAACTTTTAGCACACCAAACAATGCCAGCAACACTAACCATGATATTGTCCAAGGCACACCAGCAACGTTGTGAACCGACAGCAATGCAACGCCCATTAACAGCGCCCAGGGGATACCAAATAATCGAAAGGTGCCAACAGTAATAATTAACAATACAAACACATGCCATAACGACCAACTACTTAACCATGAGTTTCTCACGCTATCCGCACCGGTAGCCGCAAACAAGGTCCAACCGGGTGGCAAATGGAGATCAATAGATAACGATTCCATTGGCTCCGACCAGCCTATCGCCGTCATTTCATCGGTTTCTCGTGACAACCGTCCTACGGCATTAAGAGCGACGCTCCCTGGTCGTATCTCAACACCTTCTAAGCCACCCTTTAAGTCACCCTCTAAGCCACCTTCCATCGTTGTAACAACATAAGGATTACCGTTAACACTCACACGACCTAGAGAAAATTCTTCCGCTGTCGACAATCGCCCAATCCGGTTTACCGTGCCATTAATAGCATCTTTAACGGTATAGCCTTCGCCATCAAAATCTAACCACAGGCTTCGAGCTAACGACAATCGATTGTCATCGGGGTTAACATCACCACGAACCTGCTCTTCTATTTGAAATGAATTTTCATGTGATACGATGTATGCAGGTAACTGCTTCCAATCTAGAGGTAAACCGGTTTGCTCCGGGTCGATTGTAGGCGCACCCGTTATTTTAACGCTTCGAAACTTTCTATTGGCTTCGAACACCCATACCTCTTGATCCGGCCAATGTTCATTTAATTGATGCATAGAAAATGCATTTTCTATGGGTTCAACACGCCTGGATCGCAGGGTAAAAATCCAACGACCAGGTCTTACTTGTACCCTCAACCGACCGTCCTTTTCTATACGTGCCGGTAAATCACTATCAAAACGTGTACTTTCAAAGCCCTGCAACTGAAAACGGCCTAACTGCAGTTCTCGATTAGCACCCGCAACATCTATTTCCAAGCGGGTTTCAAGCATCATCGGTACTCCATCAGTGATCTTGCGATACACACGAGTGGTCACCGAATTTCGCTGATGTATTTCGGTATTTTTTTGTTCTGATTTAGCAAGCCATAAGCGACCCTGCTTATCACGATTTATTGAAACAACGTTGTTGCCATCAACATTGAGTGATATCAACCCCGTATACACAGGAATAGCGATAGACTCTGGGCGCTTTTTCCAATCGAACCTGCCGGTTATTTGGTATTCACCGGCACTTACAAACACATTGGGTTTATTGCTACGACTCACTACGGCCATTGGTTTGCCGTCAACCATCACGCTCGAAGGCCAGGATTGGTGATCCCCCGGCAACGTTAACCAGCCCTCATTATAGATACGCCACTGCTGCTGAAAGGTGGCGCTTTGAGGTTGAATATCAAGGGATAACGATGTTGGCCATCGGCAATAACGAGATGCCTGAGTGCTGTGGGCATAGGGGCAATCAATCTCTTTATGATCGTACAGCACCCATGATTGCCAGGATTTTAAGGTATCGGGTATGTAGGGTTCTGCGTGAAGATTTTGACTGATGGATATACTGACAATAAAAATAAGCGCTAAGGTAGTCGCAAAGCCAGACGCTAAGATAAAAGCAAAACCATACGCCATTATGTTTTTAAAGCTGTTCGCCAACGTTGTACAACGTAATACCGTTTGTTCCCACATAGCCCGTCCTCACTCTTTCCCAGCCTTTATCCAAGGCATGGCATCCATTTAGTGACATCAAGAGTAACAAATAGAAAGGGTATTGGAAAACAAGATAAAGCGATAGGTCTTCACGAAACAACAGCAGAGAACTATACAGTGAACTTTTTAGAAATGACTCTGATAGCTTAGTTCTAGCAGAACAACCTCCAATTTTGTTTCGACATCAAGAGCCGCATACGGATTGTATATAAAGGTGTCACCAGTATAACTATTTACATTGGAACTACTTCCTGCAGGGATCTTTTGATGGCCCGTTACATAACCTAACGCCACATCAAAGGTCGATGTTTTATCTACTGCATAACTAAATCCCGCAGCATAAAGATCTGCATCCCCCAAAGGAATTAACAAGTCTAGTTTGCCATCTGGAATACCTGTTTTCCTCGGTTCGTAACCTAAGCGCAACTTAAGATTATCTGAATATGTATACTCAAGCCCAATCCCCCAATTTATTGTATCTTCATAGCCCCTAGGGAGCTCTAGAGCGTTTTTCTCAACACCGCTTATGCCAGCAGCATCAAGTAAATTGAATAATTCAATACTCTTGTCGAATTCAACCCGAAGACTTTCCCACTTAGAGGTTTCGGTCCACTTAACATCGACATTAACTTTCAGTCGAGGCAGCAACATAAGGCTAATACCCGTGCTAATATGTTGAGGCATTACGAGTTTTAATTCTGTTTTGGTTTCTATCGCCCTCCCACTTAAAGGAAAACCCAACCCACTAACAAGTGCCTCTAGATCCAATGCATTATCACCCGCAGCAAGACCTTGGTAAAAGCCAACTATCTCTGGGGAGAACTGCAAAGACGCATTCCCCATTATTGTGTCGTTCGCTTCACTTTGATATGCAATGCCCCACGTAAGCCAAGGGGTCACATCCCATAACACACCAAAGTTGAATGTAGTGGATACCGCCTTCTCAACATCAACTTTTATATCTATAATTGTTCCAAATGTGGATATACCCCCTTTACACAGGTCCACAATTTCATCGACAACATCCTTAAACGCCCCCCCTCCACAAAAAGTATTCAGTATACTTTCCCCAGCACCGACAGCAAAATGAGGTGCACGGAGAGCCACATCCATCCCTACACCTACATATGAGAAACCTATCGATGCACCCACAGCTAATGTATCGGTGACTTGATAACCAATGGATGGAGAAAAAAATGTCAAACGAGTAAATCCCATACCTCTCCCAGAATGCTTTCCTGGGTCATTTTCACTGCGAGTTAGCCCGAGCAACATTGGAGCGTAAATAGCAGTAGCAAAGGTCATTTTTGAACCCAGTGGATTTATAGAAACACCTCCTAGAGGCGCCGCAATAACAGGTAGTTCAGTAATCCCCCCGCCTGGAAGGTAAACAGCAAAACTTTTAATTTCACTGTCTGAATCCGCTGCTATATCGGGACTCACAAGCGTACCATCTGCATTTGTAGGCAAGTTTCCTACTAACTCATTATAAATGGGATTGGTACTAAACCTGCCCTCGATACTGGCATGCCCCAAAATGAACTTCAAATGTGACTGCCTGCCTTTTAATCTGGCCAGTCCTGCTGGGTTGAAATGAATAGAGTCAACGCCAGGGGGATCTGCCGTTACCGCGTTTCCCAACGAAAGTGCTTTTGCGTTTCCTATCATTAAGTTCTGTATTAATTGTGCCTGTGCAACATTTGACATAAACAGCATTAAAGTCAAAAAAAACATCACCCATCGCATAGAGACCCCCTTGAAAACCCAATAACTACAATTGCATCCCTGCCTCAGTATTTTTTAGATAGAACTTTATCTTCAGTAACAATTCACAAAATATAAAATATGCTTAAAACGGAAATACAAGATAGAACTACCCAACCCTCACAAAACAGCTGCAAGTAACGAGGCGCATGTTTAATTTCCATAAAATAGTGAACAACCATCCATATCTTTAGGTAACCAAGGACAACGAGCAACTGACTAAGATGTGTTCCGTTGATACTCTCAAACACCATACCAAAGTTCGAAAGTAACCATGCGACACTACTGACAGCTAAAAGCGCCAACCAAACCATCATTATATTTCTATCTAAAATTAGAGACTTCATTTTACACCATCAGATAAATAAGAGTGAACAAACCGATCCAGAGCAGATCGACCAAGTGCCAAAAGCTAGCTACGCCCTCAATAATCGCAACGTTATTAGGATCACGACAATCATCCTTGAAACAGTTTTTTATTAAATATATTAATGCAGTCAGGCCCGCGAGAACGTGCATAAGATGAAGTATTGTGTACATATAGTATATTTGGTAAAAAGCATCAGTATTGAGCAAATACCCGCTTTGAATTTTCTCCGCATACTCAAATACTTTAACAAAGACAAATCCGAGACCACACATAAAGGTAAGTTTGACAAAAACTTTCCCCTCGGAGGCATTACCCTTTCTTGCCGCTTTTAATCCGAGAACAATAAACCATGAACTCGTCAACAACAACACTGTGTTTAAAGCTCCATAGAACTGGCTTAACGTTCTCTGTCCAGCTTCAAATATAAGAAGATTTTCAGGAGTCCAAAATCGATAACATAAAAAAACCAGATACATAAAGCCGAACATTGCCATCTCACCGACAATAAAAATCCAGAACGCAGGTTCTCCCGGTACATGTCTTTCGTCGTCTCGCCGTTCAGTGTTTGAATAAATTTGTTCCATAATACCCTCTAACATAAACTTGAATAACGTTAATTAGAAACCGAAGTTTCCCTGTCAAAATCGGTATCAACTGATTTATCAACGATACCTATTCGCTCATCAATATTCCGAAGGGCTTTTACCGATGCTGCTGAACAACAAATACAATAAAGGCCGTACAGCGGAACCATAAACCAGAAAGTAAGCTCGCCATCATAGGCAAGTGGCCCAGATTTAAATAACGGTACAAAGCACCCCAAACATGCACCTGTAGTCGCCCACACCATAAACCAGCCAAACCACCGCGGAAATATTTCTTCTTTAGACTTAATGATGACTACAAATATCGCAACAGTCTGAATCTGTACCGTCGAAACCGTCCACCAAGCAAAGAACCAAGCACAATCATTAAGCATCTGTGTGATTTCAGGATCTCGCTCTGGTCGATACGCAGCAAAGGTGATGAACATAAACATGAGATACACAAATACCTCTCCCATAATCGCGCCAAATAACTGCACTTTTGCCGCCAGGGGCGCATCGTAGTGTTTCTCTAATATCTCCGATACCAATGAATAGAGTGGCATGTATAACCAGGATACCAATAAGCCACCGACACCAGCAGCAAGTATACGCGTCTGGTTTTCGGTATAAAACTGAGCTAACTCTACCGAAGACCAACCTGGATCAGGAGGCGGCACCATGCGTCCAACAAAGAAAAATACAATAAAAGACCCTGCGGCAAAAGCATATCCACCATAAGCAGAAAGGTAACTATAGGTTCGTTCGTTTAAATACGTTCTTACGGGGTCAGGTTGGTAGATCATTGGTAACTCCTAAATACTATGTTGTTAAGATGATTTCTCTGGTTCTTTACCAAAACACCAGAACCTCAACGTTAGTGTTAGTCATTTATAGCTAACCACAGTAATAGAAAAGCAGAGGCTAGATTAAGTGATTCTCCGACAGATAAGGCGGATATTACGCCACAATTAGGTCACGATAATGTTCCATTATTCTGATCACTAATATCGACTTACGTATTGACAGTGACACAGGATGTGACGCATCTCTGCATCAATGATTAGTATGCACTTTGTATAGGGCACTCTCGTGCAATAGAATTTAATAACCTAAAAAATGAAATTAGGTGGCTACCCACCAACGATTTCCCAGTTGACAATATGCTACAGGAAATCGATCGATCAGGATCAGCCCACGTTAAAATATTTGTAAACCCCAAGTGTCCAAAAGCCCTTGATGAATTTGGCCCAAACACACCATAAGGTTCTCCCCCCAGCATCGCACCCCGACTGTAACGCATAGGCATAAGCATAGTGCGATCGAAAGCAGCACGACCGACTGGGCGTACGAACCGATCAACAGTCTCGGGCTTTAAGATCTGATCACCTTTATACAAACCTTTATCTAACAACATCTGATAAAAACGTGACATCTCTTCTGCTGTAGCAAACAGGTTTCCTGCAGGTATTACGGAGTTTAGATTCCTCTCCTCATTCGTATGATCAACTAACGTTTCGAATTTGGCCTCAATAATTCGATTAACAAAACGAGTTTCCAAGGTACCTAAAGGTTTCCCGACAGATGCGCTATGCGCAAATAATGAGTGATGCTCTTGAGCTAAGCCAAATGTAAAATAATTCATACCTAAAGGCTTTCGAAGTACCGTATCAAGATATTCATTTAACGGTTGTGCAGAGACCCTTTGAATAACCTCGCCCAGAATATACCCTGCAGATATCGCATGGTAAGCAAGCTTTCCATGCAGATCTGCAGGCCTACCGCAAATTCTCTTAACGGCCCAATCCCAATCAGATATTAGCGCTACATCCTCAGTCGCTCCTGGATCAAGCCCTAACAACGGAAATCCCCCACGATGAGATAACACATCGGCAAGCGTTATATTTCCCTTTCCATGCTTTCCGAATTCCCTAACGTAAAATGACACGGGCCTATCCAAATCAACAGCCCCTTGTTCTACTAGATGATGGAGAAGTATAGCGGTTATCGCTTTAGAGGCAGAAAACATATTTACAGGTGTTGCTGGAGTCACCTTGACTAGGGATGGCGTATTATCATCAAAACCGCATTTTTTTGTGTAACCTAACGTTCGATTTATAACGATATGCCCATTGCGGCGAAGACAAAAGCTGACAGATGGGTGATCACCCGATTTATAGACTCGCTTTACTGAATGCCAAATACGATTTACTGCTTTAGGACTCAAATCATTGAAATCATCTTCTGATGGCTGACAATCCACATCGCCATGCTGTTTCATTGCTAATTGCTTATTCATATTCTAAACCTCAGAAATCATTCAACACTCACGACTCATAGCACACAGTATTTTGCAATAAGCCGAATCAACACCCGCCGGCAATACCACGACCGTATACCCCACGTCTTTCGTACTAACATTGCCTATCCGTAGCGATATAGCTTTCAGGATTTACAAAATGACGTTTCGTTTAAGGTGCGATAAGAAATTGAGGGTATCGAGAGATTACTATTGTCCTTCCAATTCTCTTACGACAAGAAGATCTTCCAATAGGCCAGCCAGTTTTATCATGGATTCATTATCCATTTTTTTAAACACTTTATTTACAACCATATGATTTGCACTTCGGCAAGTAGCTACCGCGACACTTGCGACCTTTCTAGAAACCATACTAAGTTGTAAACTTGACACATAGCGTTGTATCGATTTTTTAAGAATCACATCCGTCGTTTGCAACATGGTAGAAATCAATTCTTCACGCACCTCCTCTAAACGCCCGTTTCTGACTTCCTCGAATGAGCGCTGCATTTTATCAAAGAGTTCTTTACCAATTTCATATCCAGAAACATGCTGATTAGTAGAGCTATACTTGTCCTCTACAAACGCATCATTCACAATACCAATAATGGGAATCAACTCATCATTGGTACGTTTCTTAAACAAGCTATTAGTCATAGCCGTTGCGGTTTTAGACATTGTTTCTGCGGCGGAATGAATGATTTTAGCAGAACCGACACTTAACCCAATTGAATCGCATGGATAAATTAGATAACCATTAATGAGACCAGGAATATGAAGGCCATTATAATCTTTGAAAGCCTGTTCCCAATTCTCATTGGCTGTTGATGATGGTAGCGCCAATACTCTTTCAGCTGTGAAAACCAACTCTGGTGACGCAGAAAACGCCATATAATATCGCTGGGTCATATCGTAGTTCCTACATTTCTATAATAGAAAATATCTCCGTCAATTCTGATCGAACGAAGAGTAACTACAATAATGAAAAAACAGGGACTGGATTAAGCGATTTCCCGACAAATACGCCTGAAACTACGCCATTCTATTGTCGTAATTTGACGCCTAATATTCCGGAATGCTATGTACCTGGGTACGCCTGCCTTTGAAGTTGGCGATATTGATACTGATAAATGTTTTATTATCAATCTATCTATTACGCCACTGCGTCGGGTTTTTACCTGTCCAGCGCTGGAAAGCCGCAGCAAAACTGCTTCTTTGCTCATAACCTAACTGGAAAGCAATTTGTTCAATATTGAGAGTCGTTGTTTCTAGAAGTCGTATGGCTTCTTCTTTTCGCACTTCTTGTTTTAACGTATTAAAGTTCGTTTTTTCTTTGCTTAATTTACGCTGAACGCTGCGCTCACTGGTATGCAATTTTTTGACAATCTGCTCTAATGGTATATCTTCACATATTGAAGATCGTATGAATCGTTTAATCACATCCGAAAAACTCTCCATGTCGTCACGTTCTTGAGAGGCTTGTTGCTTTAATTCTTCATGAAAGTAGGGAGAACTCGTTTTTAGAGGTAATTCCAGCTCTAGGCCCTCTATCTTGGCTTCGTCAAATGGTTGATTAAATAAAACGTCACAACCGAACAATTCACGATAATTTTCTGAATAGGATGGTTCGGCATGTCTAAAAGAAACATAATCCGCTACGCAAGATTTTCCGGTAAAGTACTTATACCAACTAAATATACCGGTCATAAACGCTTCTGCGTAAAACGGCAAGGAAGGCATTTCACCGTCCAGGGAATAGCGGGCAATGACATGCTTCCCCTCTATTTTTACACTTAAGCCAATCAGTGGATGTAACAAAATATTGTACTGTGTACCTACTTGCAGCGCCTCGAACAGTGATTCTGATGTGGCGGCTAGTGGGCCCAAAATACCATACTGCATGATGTTAAGTGATCCAAACTCTAATCCTAGCCACGGTTTACTGCTTGCTACCATCAACCATTCAACACATTTCTCAAATTCCTGCGTAGTAAGCCGTGCACCAGGATCAATTGAAAGTTCGTTATAGAACTTATCGATGCTTAGGTTGCTTGAGAAAGCTAACTCTTTCAATATATTGACTATTTCAGCACTTACATATTGTGTATTGTTCATTGAAACCTGCATCAAATCCAATAGGTGAAAATATACGGTTCAAACTTCTAGATTGGAAGTATTAATTCAAACCCTGTCATTGCTGTCAAATTTGGAGTCAAATTACGACAACAGAATGGCGCAATTTCACACGCATCTTCCGGAAAATCGCTTAACCCAGTTCAATTATAATAACCATAGAAATGGCTTACCTATTGAACGGTGCTCTTGTTTGTAAAGTTTCATGCCATCGGTTTGTTGTTACCGAATGGTTACAATATTTATTGCGCTTGGCGGCTACCCTTGCGTTTTTGACGGAAAATAGGTTAATCCTCTCAATCTATCTCAATTAATCTTAATTCATTCTAAAGATACAGCAAACAGTATCGATCCAGTACGAATATATCTTCAAGTTATCCAGGATTTTTTGTACGTACAGGGTCACTTTGAATCGAGAGGTTAATATGGATAGTCTTAAAAACAATCGAAAAATCAAACATTTACCCATCGTCATTATCGGCGCCGGATTTGGCGGTATAGCGCTAGCGGTAAAGTTGCAGAAAGCTGGAATCCGTGATTTTACCCTGTTAGAGCGTGCTTCTGAAGTAGGTGGTACATGGCGAGACAATACCTATCCTGGTTGTGCGTGTGATGTGGCGTCAACTTTGTATTCCCTATCATTTGCACCAAATCCCCATTGGTCTCGGACCCACGGTATACAACCAGAGATTTTCGAGTATATGAAGAAAGTCGCCAGAGACTTTGATCTGTACTCTTACGTTCGCTTTAACACAGAATTACAAAAAGCCCACTGGGATGAACAGAATGATATCTGGCATATTACAACCAATCAGGGTGAGTTTACCTGCGATGTGTTAACCACGGCCACGGGGCCATTTGGTGAACCGGTTATTCCTAAATTGAAAGGGGCTGATACCTTCAAAGGTCATTCCTTCCATACCTTTCATTGGGATCACGGTTATGCACTCACCGGAAAAAAAGTGGCTATAATTGGAACCGGCGCAACATCCATTCAGCTAATTCCTGAGATTCAGCCACAAGTTGAAACACTGAAAGTGTTCCAACGAACCCCTAGCCATGTATTACCACGAATTGACTATGCAACATCGGCTGCTAAGCGCTCCGCATTCCGTTTTGTACCGCTGTTTCAGCGCGGTATCCGTTCTATGTGGTATGCCGCTTACGAAGGCCTTGTGGGGCTGCCACAATTTGTAGATACACGTTTTATTGCCCTGTTTGAAAGAACTGCGAAATATCACCTGCATCGCCAGATAAAAGATCAGCCCTTGCGTGACAAACTGACACCAGATTATCGATTTGGCTGTAAACGTCCCGTTTTTAGCAGCAAATACTTTCCCGCGTTGCAAAAGTCCAATGTAGACCTGATAACGGAAGGCATTCGGGAAATCCGTGAACACAGCATCATAGATACCCAGGGCAATGAACACAATGTTGATGTGATCATCTACGCGACGGGCTTCCGAGTACCACATGAAATCGCAGAAAAGTTGATTGGTCATGACAATCAATCACTCGCAAGTTTATTAGAGAATAAGCCGAAGTCCTATTTAGGCACATCATTTTCCGGCTTCCCCAATTTATTTATGATGTTAGGGCCTTTTTCACTAGCAGGTAATCAGTCGGCCATTTTTACTCTTGAAATGCAGGCGGATTATATTACAAAGTCCATCAAGACCATGCGAAAAAAAGCGTTCAAAAATGTTGAAGTGAAAGAAAATGTGATGAACACATTCAGTCGTGAAATTGAAGAACGAGCGGAGAAGACCACCTGGGTCAACGGTGGTTGTAAGAGTTATTACCAGCACGCCAATGGGGGCAATGCCGGATTATGGCCCAACTGGAGTTTTATGTATCGCTGGAAAACACGTAAATTCGAAGAGAATAAATTTCACGTTAAACATAACGCAACGGCGGAGGATGTCTAATGAGTGAATGGAATATTGTAGGTAAGCGTGTATTCATTACTGGTGCAGCAAGAGGTATTGGCGAAGCCGTTGCAAAGCAGCTGCATGAAAAAGGCGCCTGTGTTGCATTGGTTGGATTGGAAGCCGAACGACTAAAAAGCATTGCTGATGGGTTAGGTAAAAGAGCACTCTATGTTGAAGCTGATGTGAGTAATAGAAAAGCCATCGATCATGCTGTTGAAAAAACAGTTCAGGCATTTGGCGGTATAGATGTCGTGATTGCCAATGCCGGTATGTACCACGTGTCTCCGATCTCAGAAGCTCACGCCAGTGGAATAGAGCGAACGTTGAACGTAAATCTATTTGGCGTCTTGAATACCGTGTATGCGACCTTACCCTATATCAAACAAAGCAAAGGGTATATCTTAACCGTTGCGTCGATGGCAGCGTTAACCCACGGTCCTCTAATGGGAGCCTATGCCGCATCGAAAGCAGCCGTTGAAGCATTAACTGATAGCCTTCGTATTGAATTATACAACGATGGAATTTCAGTAGGCTGCGCCTATTTTGCTGCTATTGATACGGACCTAGTGAAGGGCGGAAAAATGCATCCGGCCTTATCAAAAATAGAAGAGACGTTCCCTTCATTTATTCGAAAACCTGCACCTTTATCCGATGCGATTAATGTGATCGAGCGAGGAATTCAGCGACGTTCTCACAGAATTTGGGCTCCTCGCTGGTTAGCCGCATTTATAATTCTACGTGGCGCAGTGCAACCCATTATGGAAAAACACCTTGTCAAACATCCAAATATAAAACTTGCGCTAAATATCTCTAACAGGGAAGCTCAAATTGATGGCCGTCAGGACGCTTCCTTGGGGGTTGCCTTATTAGCAGCCGATAACTCCTTCACATCAGGTAAATCATGCGATGAGTGACATATCAAAGATAACATTTATTGGGCAGTTGCTAAAATGGGAGAAGGTATGCCCGAATAGCATCTATATGGTACAGCCCCTACCAAATGGAGAAGTCGAAAGTTATACCTGGAAGGATGTGGCTGATCAAGTCAGAAGAATGGCCCAGCATTTACGGTCATATAACCTTCCAGCCAATAGTCAGATTGCAATACTTGGAAAGAATAGCGCTCACTGGATAATGGCAGATTTGGCTATTATGATGGCCGGCCATGTTTCAGTACCACTATACCCCTCACTGGATAGTGATACCGCCAACTATATTCTTGATCATAGTGAATCCCGTTTATTGTTCGTTGGAAAAATGGATGTTACCGACGAATCGTGGGATACATTCAAAAAAACATTACCTAAAGAACTCCCCATAGTCTCGCTGCCTCTATCACCAATAGGCGATAATGCAACGTTATGGAGTACGGTAATTGAGAATAATGATCCAGTGCAGACGATACAGTTGCCTGAATCCGATGACCTCGTAACGATAATTTATACTTCAGGGAGTACCGGGCAACCGAAAGGGGTTATGCATAGCAATCACAGTATGTTTCCCGTTTGTGAAGGTTTCCAAGAAGCGCTCAGTATGACACAAGAAGATCGCATGTTGTCTTATCTGCCTTTGGCCCATGCGGCAGAGAGGGCTATTGTCGAGACGGCATCACTCAAATATGGTTTTTGTATCTATTTTTCAGATACCCAAGAAACCTTTATACGGGACATACAACGCGCGCAACCAACGGTATTCTTTTCGGTGCCCCGTTTATGGCTAAAATTTTACAACGCTATTGAGCAAAAATTAACTTCTGCACAAACGGTTCTATTAGAAACACTCACACCAGCGTCTGACGTACTTCGGCAATATGTATTAACTCAATTGGGTTTACAGGCTACACGAATAGGCATCACTGGCTCTGCACCAATCCCAGAAAGTGTGGTTAATTGGTATCGTTCGCTAGGACTAGAGCTGTTGGATTGTTATGGGATGTCTGAGAATTTTGCTACGTCTCATGTCAGCATACCCGGGCAGGTCAGGAGTGGTTACGTAGGTAGCCCAGCAAAGGGTGTAGAGGCGCGAATATCTAAAAACGGAGAATTAGAAGTTAAAAGCCCGGGCCAAATGATAGGTTACTTAAAAGCACCGGAACAAACACAAGCAGAGATGACCGAAGATGGTTTTTTTAAAACCGGTGATTGTGGGGAAGTTGATCATTTAGGCCGTTTAAAAATCACCGGGCGTGTAAAAGATATTTTCAAAACTAGCAAAGGGAAATATGTCGCCCCTGTACCCATTGAGCAGTGCCTAGGGGCGATTCCCGGAGTTGAATCAGTATGCGTTATAGGCTCTGGCTATTCGCAACCCTTTGCATTAATAGTACCCTGTGAAGGAGAAAATGCTTTATTAGTTGATGAAAATAAAAAAAACGCGTTTGATGAACGTGCAGAAAAGCACTTGGTCGCGATAAATAATTCCCTAGCTGGGCATGAAAAGTTGGCATTTATCGTTTTCATACAGGATGCCTGGTCCGTTGAAAATGGATTCTTAACACCTACCTTGAAAATTAGGCGGTCTATTATTGAGAAAACTTATGATGGCATAGCGCAAAAATGGTTTGATCTCAATGAACCCATTATCCATCAAAATAATATTAGAGAGCGCTTTGTGCAATAATTTAGAGTTTCAAGAAGACGCCGCTTTCAAGAATCTCCTTTCTGGGAGATACACTAGAGAACGGCTTTCTTTCCGCCTGGACCAAGAATTCTGTAACCATATTATCAAGGATAAAAAGTTAAGTAGCTCAGCCTAAAGCAGGAATAGGCAAAATTGATCCAGTTCTGTGTATTCAATATTCAACACATTAACACTAATATAAACTCAGTTAATACATAAGAGGCAGTGACAATGACAGTGAATTCATTAAATCCAGGAATAAACAGAGTTGAATTTTTAAGTGTAGGCACTCGGGTTGTGGGTAATCTTTATTGTCCCGATGACTTTGATTCTAACCAGACCTATTCGGCTGTTGTCGCGGGAGGTCCTCTCGCCACAGTTAAAGAGCAGGCCGCTGGCGTATTTGCAGAGAAGCTAGCAAAGCAAGGTTTCATTGTACTTGCATTTGACTATCGTACCTTTGGCGAAAGTGACGGTGAGTTGCGCTGTTATGAGAGTCCGGCTGAAAAAACAGAGGATATACAGAATGCGGTGAGTTTTTTGGCCACATTGAATAATGTTGATAGCAGTAAAATTGCAGCGCTAGGGGTGTGTGCAAGTGCTTCGTATGTTGCTGGTGCCTTGATCGGAGATAAACGCATTAAGGCTTTTGCCTCTGTGAGCGGCTATTTCAACTTGCAAGAATTTGTAGCCTTTAACCCTATGGTGACAGAGGAAACACGGGATTATTTATTTAAACTTTCAAACGATGCTCGTCAAAAGTATTTTGAGACAGGTGTGGCTGATCGCAGCGATGTATTGTATGCATCATTTGATGGCACCTCAGAAGATCCGTTTATGAAAGATGTCTATGACTACTACTTTACTCGAGTTGATAACTGTTGGCCGAATTTTAGTCGAGAGCTGACGTTATTCTCTATTGAGCAGCTAGCGAAATCTAATGCCCTCGATTACGCCAAACATATCACTACTCCTTTTTTAGGTATCGTTGGCGAAAACGCACCAACTCGCACTCAAACCGAACAATTCTTGGGAGCAAAGTCTCAAGGTGTGTCTGAGTTTGATGAGATTGAGGGCGCTTGCCATATCCAAGCCTATGACGTGGATATGTTTGTGGATCAGGCGGTAACTAGAATGAGTGTTTTTTTCAATTCCCAGCTAAACGGATAAATTTTATAGGAAAATTGACAATATTTTTCCTATAAATCCGCTATATTACTACTTTTACAGAAGGTAGTGATTATGCAAAACCTTGCACATCTATACGCTAAATTGACACACCGCTATCAGTTGGCCAATAAACAAGGAATGGTTAGTACAGAAATAGCGGGGCTACGTTATTTTCATAGCCCACACTACTCAGCTCCTACTGCAATGGTATATGAGCCAGGAATCGTTATTATCGGTACTGGCAAGAAAACAGCGTACTTGGACAACAAGGAAATACAGTATAACGCTGAACAACACTTATTACTCACGGTGCCATCACCTCTGGAATGCGAGACTATCGCCAGTCAGGATGAGCCCCTGCAAGGGTTATTTATCGAACTAGACCTCCCAAAACTGCATAGGATAGCTCATGAAATCCTATGCAGTCTTCCTGACATATTTGATAGCAAAAATGATACGTTGACGGGTATAGTGCCTGTACCTGTTACTGAAGAACTAGTACACATCCAGCGGCGTTTACTGAATGTTATGCAGTCTCCGCTCGACGCTCGCATCTTAGGAGAAGGTATCATCGATGAGTTTATCTACCGCATTCTCCTTTTACCGCAAGGCCAACCTCTTTTTGCCTTAATTGATCTCACCACCCATTATGGAAATATTGCCAAAACAATAAACCAGGCCCAGGATAATCTTTCGAAAAACTATACAGTAGAAGGGTTGGCAGCCTTCTCAGGAATGAGCGTTTCAGCTTTTCATCGAGCATTTAAACAGGTAACTCAGCAGTCACCGTTACAATACATTAAAAAAATGAGGCTTTTTAAAGCAAAGACACTCATTGTCCACGAGAAAGTAAGTGTCAGTATCGCTGCACAAAAAGTAGGGTATGAAAGTGTCTCACAATTCAGCCGAGAATTTAAACGCCTCTTTAAAGTACCTCCTAGCCAATCGGAAAAAATTGGTTATCCGGAATTGGTTTAATATTTTTCACTCGTATGTTTTTGTCCTTAGGGAACTGGCAATATGCGTAAATTGGCATCACGAGGATATTCAACAAACTTATTAAAATCTACTTCATTAATTCCTTTTGATTTTAAGGTTGGCGGCAAGATAGATTTAGGGACATTATCTTTCCCCCAATATCGAGTCATTACTTGATAATACCTACCGTTTTTTATGAGCTTTCTCAAACCCACATTGTATGCGCCTCTCATCACCTTGTTCTTAGGATGGCCTTTGAAAGTGCTGAGGGAGATAGAGATAACACCATCTGGGATAAAACCAAAATCCCCCGACTCCAAGGGAAAGTGTTTCTTTATTAATAACAAGCCAGAAAGCAATGTACTCCTAAACATATCCGCTCTTCCCGCCTCCACCATTCTTATCTGCTGATCAGCCCGCTCGACCGTTATTACATTAATGCCTAAGCGTTCGTATCTACTAATCGTATCCCCCTTCCGGATATCCACAGAGGTCAATCCAGATAATTCTGATAACTCACTGAAATTACTGAGATCCCTTGTAGGTTTATAATAGAATTGTCCTGATGTTACTGAAAAGGTCCAATCAAGATCTAGATGATGATTCTCATGATAGACAACATGTCCAGTTGCATGAGCATCTAACGTTTGATCTACAAAATACTTAAGCCCTCGGTTTATTGGATAGACTTTAATAGCGTATTCGTGATCGGTATGAGCAAATATCTCATCATAGAGATCTGAGATCATGCCATGACCATTCTGATCGAAATAAGGCGGGTACTCGAACGCTGCTATCTCAAAAGTGTCTGCTACGCAGAGATTCGACAACACCGAGACTAAGACTAATAGGATTCTTGTATTTTTTAACGTCGATAAAGGCATAGTCTTTCACCTTATATGTGATATTAGATTAACCTGAAGGCCAACAAATTACCTTTCAGGTAATTCTATACTCAATAAAGTTTAGCAGCTAAAAGAAAAAAGGTCTCAAGCATAACCTTACGAAAGGCAGACCTTTACTGAGTTGGGTAGAATAATAGACATAAGAAAAACTGATAAAAATCAGTTCATTTCAATCTATCAGCAATAAAATCACTTATCGCTAACGATGCATCCATCATTCTTTTTTTCATAAACCGACGCACAGGTTCCATTTTTTGTGCCGCTTTCATTAACGAGGGCTGATAAAACATAACACTATCCCCTTGTTTCACAATACCCTCTTTAAGAACCGTAGCATATACACCTAAGTGTCGATCCGTATGGTTAACCAATGCTTTCACCACGGGAGTACTTTTCCCTAGGCCGAGCTGAGGCTGTGCGGGCATTGAGCAACGCACTGTTCGTGTTTCAATTTTAATGAGTGTCTCACCAATAACCAGTATACCGCCAACCCAATCAAACTCAGCTAATCCTTGTTGATCACTCTCTGTTTCAATTAGGAAACTTGGGCGAAAACGTCGCGTATTAAAATCACCATTGGCATCGTATTCCTCCATAGTATTCAGTGAAGATGTTGTCAAAATGTGTAATGGATAGCAATCGTAATAACGTCCAAGTGGTGTCGCAAATACAGCAAGCTCCAACATGAGCTTTAGCGAGATAGAAGATATATCGGGCGTTGTTTCTGTTCCAAATTGGTTTCTTAAATCTTTTGATGTCGCCAACTCTTTTAAACGGTAATGTTTTAGATTCCACGATGACTGTAATGGCCACACACTAACAGGTCGTTTTAAATAAGTAGTAAGTTGTTCTTCACATTCAGCACCGCCAGCCTTTAGCATTTCGCCATTGGGTGTGCTGATATTTACCGCGGGAACAATACCTCGCACTGGCTCATGAATGTAAGTCGCCTGACAATGAAGTAGTTTGGGGATCTTTCTTACACCACGAATTTCATCGGCATTGTTATCCTTAATCGCCCAAGCTCTGTCACCTGCAACCCCTTGTTTGGTGACATCGCACTGCCTTACTTGCTCTCCCTGCATTGACTTAACTGGATATCGCCAAACTTCTTTAACGGTTCCAACAAGTTTCCCATTTTTCATATAAACCCCACTCCTACTTCATTTCCAGTAACTTACTGCACTCAGTGCAACAGACTTTGAATATTACCACTCTTCCCTCTGGCAATCGTCGTCAAAAATCACACAATGTCATTCACCATTTCTCTTCCCCCAACCTTTGAGCCAATGCCTGCAACGCTTTTCCTTTATTACTAATCTTCCAAGCAATAAAGTTGTCATTAGCAGTGGTTTCCAAATTTAATGCCACCAAACGACCTTCATCCAAATATCTCTGTATACGAAACTTAGGGATATGACCCAAGCCTAAACCTGCTAATTGGGCTTCAATTTTTTGATTCATAGTTTGCACATAGACAACTTTTTTTCCCATTGAAAAGCCTGCATTTCTCGTCACATCCACCATTGCAGTATCATGAGTGACAACAGCACGAGTCATGGGTATGGCCTCTTTTAATGCTTCAGAATCATTGGCCAACCTCGCTAACGGGTGATGAGAGGCGATAACGGGCACCATTTCACTTGGGTTAATAGATACGGCACGAAAACCTTTTTGTAAAGGAACGGGACCTGGCGCACCTACAAGAAGATCCACGCGGTCATGCTCTAACGCTTCCCAGCCACCGCTAAGCACACTCTCACAAACATCAATCTCCATTGCCGGATGCTCTGTCAGAAAGTCGTTCAATACTTTAAAGAATACCGACAGATTCAACGTTGATTCTGCCGCAATTCGAATCTTAGGCTCCCAACCGGTCGCTAGCTCTTTCGCTTTATCAGCGAGCAATACCGTCGATTCGAGAATTTTCCGTCCTTCATTCAGTATCAGGCGGCCAGCGGGAGTCAGTACAGATCGGCGCCCCTGACGCTGAAATACCGAGATATCCAACTGATCCTCAAGCTTCTGTATGCCATATGACAACGCCGAGGTCGCTTTATTCAGATCTTCCGCGGCTTTCGCGAAGCTTCCACGCCGATCAATAGCATCAAGTATCTCTAAGACCTCAATATTCAGTGGGTTTACGGCCATTCTATACCTCAAACAATTGTTCTAATAATTAGATCATTCTAATCATATATTACCCCTTATTCAAATTATCACAGCCATTACAATGGTCTTAATCGCAACACATTCACAAATAAACTGATTCAAAACCAACCACCATCAGAGGAAACAATAATGAAAGCACTATTCAACAAAATCATTAAAAGCGGAGTTTTTGCGACATCAGCTGGATTTGACACCTTGCCCGTAAGACTTGCAGTTGGCTTTATCTTTACAGCCCACGGTGCACAAAAGCTATTTGGCTGGTTTGGTGGTTATGGTTTAGAGGGCACAGCAGGCTGGATGGCTTCTATCGGGCTCGAACCAGGTTTGCCACTCGCCCTTTTAGCTGGCAGTGCAGAATTCTTTGGAGGGATATTACTAATCCTGGGTTTCTTAGTTCGCCCTGCCGCACTTGCACTTGCAACCACTATGGTCGTTGCCATCATGACGGTACATATTAGCAACGGGCTGTTCATGAGTAATGGCGGTTACGAATTTGGATTAGCATTACTGGTGGTAAGCATTGGACTTGTTATTCGAGGGGCAGGCAGCCTTAGTGCCGATTATACGCTACATTCTTCACAGTCCACCGTGTCAGAGTAACGCTTAAAATAGCTCTTAAAATAGCTTTTAAAATAGTGCTTAGAATAGTTTCAACATCATTAACGCGGAGTAAGTAACATGGGTTTATTACAAAACGGCCAGTGGGTTGACCAGTGGTACGACACCGACAGCACCCAAGGTGAATACCGTCGCCAAGACAGCCGTTTTAGGCACTGGATTACACCCAATGGGGAAGCGGGGCCAAATGGCGAAAAGGGGTTCAAGGCCGAAAAAGGACGTTATCACCTTTACGTATCCCTAGCCTGCCCTTGGGCCCATCGCACGTTAATATTCAGAACGCTAAAAAACCTAGAAGATTACATCGACGTCACTGTTGTGGATGCGGTTATGTTAGAGAACGGTTGGCAATTGACCGATCCGTTGTATAACTTGGATTATTTATATCAACTATATTTAAAAGCTGATAAGCGTTACGAAGGCCGTGTAACCGTCCCTGTACTTTGGGACAAAAAAACAGAAACCATTGTTAGCAATGAATCATCCGAAATTATCCGTATGTTCAATGATGGGTTCAATCATTTAACCAACAATACTGATGATTTTTATCCTAAATCACTACAAAACGATATTGAAACGATAAACGAGCGCATCTATGAAACGGTTAACAATGGGGTGTACCGTGCTGGATTTGCAACAACTCAAACAGCTTATGAGAAAGCCTATTATGTTTTGTTTGATTCTTTGGACTGGATAGAAGGCATTTTATCGCAACATCGATATTTGGCAGGCAATCAAATTACTGAGGCAGACTGGCGTTTATTTACTACATTAATTCGTTTTGATGCGGTATATTTTGGTCATTTCAAATGTAACCGCCAAGCACTAAAAGATTACCCTAACATTAGCAACTATATTCGAGAGTTATACCAAGCCCCAGGAGTTGCTGGTACGGTTAATTTTGAACACATAAAAACGCATTATTATACAAGCCATACATCCATCAACCCTACTCGCATTATTCCTTTAGGGCCAGAGCAGGATTTTACTGAGCCACACAATCGAGGATAATTATCACTCGGCTCAAATAGATAAGTAATCTATTAAACGGATTACTTATCTAACGCACTAATTAACGAATCCAGCTTTTTTTCTAAAATTTTATTGTGCGCTAATATCTCTGTATTTTGTTTTCTTAGCTCTCTATTTTTAACATTGGTATCCGCAAAACCTAACACTCGATCTGCAATCTGGGCACCGATAAAACCCACAATACCAACACCAACATAAAACATCATCGCTACAACAGTTCTACCACCAAGGGAAACGGGATAGTGATCACCAAAACCGATGGTAGACGCTGACATTTGCAACGTCCAAAATGCATCGCCGTAATTGGTAATATTGGCATCAGCAACACCCGTTTCAAACCATAACAATACACCGGACATCAACGCTATTAGACTGTATAAAATGGCAACTGCCACTAACGCCAAAAAACTTGCACTGTAGTTTTTAATATTAAACTCATCGGTTTTATACACTTTACTTGATAGCTTTTTAGCATTTGCGAGTCTTTCTGCTTTATTCAATTTTCATTCCCATTTTGCTTATAGCTGCTAATACAACTGCTCATATCAGCAGCTTCATGACCAAGCCAGACATATGATGCCTGGCTCAAGCGATCAATCTTATCAAGCTAACGCTGTATCAGCATAACTTTTCTTACCCACGCCGATAACATACAGGTTAGGTCTGGCCAAATCGTAACGCCATTCATAACTCCCTCGATCTTTATCCGCGCAATACAGCACTGCACTTTTCGGGCATACCGCCCCTTGATCATCAAACCCAAACTGAACCGCCTCAACGTTAGTGTCCGAGGTAATAAATGCCACCCTATCACCTATATCATGGTCACCTACATCAGGCAAAAGATACTGTGTATGCTTTTTATGAAAAACATCCCAATCCAAAACATGCTCCAATACCCATTGCCCTAACGCATGTCCAGGGGCGATATTACAGGAAGGGCTACTACACAGTTGATAATAATCTATTGCCCTTCCTTCTACCGTTGACACATCTCGATCCAATCGACCAAAGGAGTAATGCACATCACCTGACAATATCACGACATGTTTCAATTCACGCAATGCAGCCAATTCTTGTTTCAGTAACGCCATAGAGGGTTCATTGGCAATCCAAGGTTCGCTATCAAACACTGTTGCGGCCTCCGCTGGAACACCCAATTGCAACGATTCGAGTGATGAAAAACCATACACCGGTGTTGGGGATAGCAACACCAATGTTGTCGCCTCTAATGGTTTTAGGGTATCTATTAGCTCACGCAACAAAGCAAAGCCTTGAGGGTTAATCAGCCCCAAACCTTGCTGGGAAAAATGCCGATTGGTACGCGTATCCAACACCAGCACTGGCGGATTTGTTGGCACGTTATAGGCCCAATATCGAGACATGACTCCTTGTTCCAACTTCGCTAACGCCGTTTCACTTTTTTGAACAAAACAGTCAGATATATTTCTTATATCCTCTGCACTAATGGCCTCTGGCACATTCCCCCAATGCTGGCACAACCAATACGCTGAAAGTCCGTTAGTTACCAATCGTCGTGAAAATGCATTAGTCGTTAATTGATGATGAATGCCCTTCGTCAAATTCCAATCATCGGTAATCTCATGATCATCAAACATCATATATGTTGGAACATTCGCCATCAGTCTTCGGGCATAATGTGTTCCAGATAAGAATTTACCAATGATCTTACAATCGCGCTGATAATCACCTTCACTATAAATTGGTTTTAATATTCTTGTAGCTCTGGGACCTCTCGTCACCTTTTTTTGCGGAATACTGGACTGTATGTCCTCGTAGGTCGGAAGATCATTAATACCAACTCCACCGCCGCCGCCCCACGTCAGTATATGCATGGCAACATATTCACCAAACCCCATAAGGTGTAATTTTTGTTCTGTCGTAGTAAACCCATTCCCAGAATGTATATATTGATCTACATTAAGTCCACCGGGCTCTGGATTCGGCATGACTTCATCACCCACAAGATAGCTCGCCAATTTCGAGCATAACAACCCCATCGGTAATGCCACATCATCCGCGTAAATTTGATCTCCCGTTAAAAATAACTGCGATGGTCGCTTCGCTAAATCATTCCCATCTACTTCCACTCGCTTACAAGCATCAATTATCTGATCCGGTACATTATGTTCGCCATCCACGGTGGCATGAGGCCGTCGACAAGATGCTTGCAATATATTGGTTTGCATAGCAGGTAAAAAAAAACTCGGATTCTCACCTTCCGTTAAACCGATATAACACTCACCCTTAAGCAAACCTAGCGCTGCCAGGTTTTGGCCGTCAATTAAAATATCGTAATGGAATAATGTATCTGATAAAAACTGCGAAGCTTCACTGTCGATATTACTATCAATATCACTATCGATACCACCAGAGGCGTTAACGGGGGCTAGTGCTATGCGATAAAAAAACAGCTGCTTTCCTGCCTGTATCGCATTCAGACTTTGCGGGGTTGCCTTACCCACAATCGAGCCATCATCCTTGATCACTTGAGCATCAATGGTGTTAGGTTTTGAATCAAGTGCCAACCAAATAGTTACGGATTCTGGACTGGCGTGTCTTAACATTGGACCACAAATTACTGCTGACATCATATCCCTCTGATTATGTTGTTACTGCTATGTCCCTTATACGAGAACACTTATACAAGAGCACTTATTTACAACATAACCAGCCTGGAATCAAATATTTTACCTTTTCACGCGCATTCCTTCTTTCCCCCTCTTTTCAATCACCGATGGGAACACTATCTCAGCACATCGACAACGCTAGCAGCACTCACTAACAGCCTCCTCTGCCTCTATTACTCGCGAGCCAGCACGAATCATGTCAGCGGCCTTCTCTCCCATCATAATACAAGGTGCATTGGTATTGCCGCCAATAAGACTTGGCATAACGGAAGCATCCACCACACGAAGCGAGTCAATACCATAAACACGAAGCTCATTATCAACAACCGCTAAAACATCCTCTTTTGTGCCCATTTTACAGGTTCCAATTGGATGATATTGGGTATCGGCCCTATTTCGAATATCATTCTCTAAGGCAACATCATCACCTGCTTCAACGTTATAAAGCATACCTCCACGCACCCCATCAAAAGGTTTATCCATTAAAATTTTCTGCATTCTCTTCGCGCCTTCCAGCAACACCGTCATATCGTCGGGGTGATTAAAAAACTTAGGGTCAATCAGCAGAGCATCCTCTGGGTTAGCGGTATCCAGTTTCACTTCCCCCACACTTTTGGGTCGAAGCAGCGTGATATGACAACTATAGCCATGTCCAAAGTTAACCTTTCTCGCGTGATCATCAACAATTCCAGCAATCCAAACTAACTGCAAATCAGGTATTTCAATCGCTTCAGAGGATTTAAAAAATGCTCCGGACTCGGCAATTGTACTGGTTACCTTTCCCGTTCTATGTTTTTTCCATTGCAGCATCGATTGCAGCATTTTCACACTGCCTCTAATGGATAACCCAAACGTATCCGAGCGACTATCTGTCTTAAATGTTTGCACATAATCAATATGATCTTGAAGGTTCTGCCCCACACCAGACAAATCCTTAATAACATCAATGCCTTTTTCTCTCAGATGATCCGCTGGCCCGATGCCTGACAGCATCAGCAGTTGAGGTGATCCAAAAGCCCCCCCACTTAAAAGCACCTCTTTATTAGCAAAAATCTCTATAGAATCCCCTTGTTGCTTGAATCGAACACCCACCGCTTTATGATTTTTTATAATCACTTTCTCTGAGAGAGCATGGGTATAAATGGTTAAATTCGAACGCCCAACATTCGGTGTCAAATAAGCCTTTGCTGCGCTACATCGCTCTCCATTAATAACCGTCCTTTGGTACATAAAGGCCCCTTCTTGCTGTTTACCATTGTAATCAGCAGTAACAGGCACACCGTTTAGTTCACAAGATTCAATAAAGCTTTTGTTTAACGTGCTGGCATCTGTGGCATTAGAAACATTCAGAGGCCCACCCTGGCCGTGAAATTCATCCTCTAAAGCCTCGTTATGCTCAGATTTTTTGAAATAAGGTAAAACATCGGCATAGCCCCACCCTTTATTTCCCAATGATCGCCAATGATCATAATCCCACTTGTTACCCCGCACATATAACATTGCATTCGTAGAAGAGCTTCCACCCAATGTTTTTCCTCGTGGCTGATAACCTTTTCTACCTTTCAACCCTTTTTGAGGTATTGTCTCAAACGCCCAATTGTTAATTTTAGTGGGTAACATAGCAGCCGCACCTAGTGGCGCATGAATAAAGACACTAGTATCAGGCCCTCCAGCCTCTAGAAGGCAAACCGATACCGATGGATCCTCGGATAACCTTGATGCTAGAACACAGCCAGATGATCCGGCTCCCACAATAATATAATCAAACGCTTTTTTTGGCATAACAACATTAACCCTATTGGTAATTACTCGATTCAATCGCATTACTCTAATATTATCTACCCCCACCAATGCTCACCATGTTGCGACACCCCCTATTTTTTGTTAATTTTGGACATCTCGCTCATCACTAACGAAGCAATAACAAAACAACAATGACTACACGGCACTCGATTAATGGTTTAGTAGAGATACTTACATGGATGGAATCCCTAGATTACGATCGTAACGCCCTTCTTAACAAAACCAATATTGATCCGGCACGGTTTACAGACCCAAATGGCACGCTAAGCAGCAAAGAAGAGCTGACCTTCTATCAAAACCTATTTGATGTATCAAATGATCCCAGCATTTATCTAAAAGCGGGAATGACTCTAAACATAGGAGCTTACGGATTATGGGGCCTAGCCTTGCTGAGCAGCCCAACGGTTGGTAAAGCCATTGAGTTTGGCCTGCAATACATTGCCTTTAGTTACACCTATAACAATATCGAATTTTTTAGCAATAAGCATACATCAAGCTTGATTATCACAAGTTCGCAGAGCTTAGGAACACTCGAAAGACCAATGATAGAGAGAGATATCTCGGCCATTTACATGATATTTACGGCACTGTTACAAAATACTCACCCGTTAAATCATATTCGTGTCACCTGGAATAGCGGTAGTGATGATGAGTCTGCATTATATCAACAATTATTTCAGTGCCCCGTGACATTTAATTGCTCCATTAACGAGGTGGTATTTGATCAATCACTGATAGCACATGAATTACCTCAAAAAAACCCACTTACCATGAAATTGTGCCAGCAACATCTTGATCAGCAACTGCCGACTATAAAAATAGACGATACTATGTCAGCTCAAATTGAACAGTACTTTATTAGAACTCCTGCGTTCAAAATCAACATTCATGAATGCGCTCAGGAACTTAATTTTAGCACTCGACACTTGAATCGCATCCTCAGCAACGAGGGAGCTTCATTCAAAACCTTATTAGATAAATTCAAGCAGAATTTGGCAGAACAATATTTAAGCCAGACAAATATGAAACTAGAAGAAATAGCGGAACGTATTGGCTACAGTGATGCAGCTAGCTTCAGTCACGCTTTTAAACGCTGGACTGGGTTATCTCCGAGAAAATATCGCATCAATGTTTAATTCAAGCCATTATGTAACTCAAGCAATACAATACTCCTCTTCTAGGTATTCGCTAAGTGTTCACTAAGTATTCTCATTAACTCTTTCTTATTAAGGGGTTTCGTTAGAAAACCTTGACACCCTGCACTTAAGATACGATCAATTTCTTTCTGATCAGTCTCGGCAGTTAAGGCATATATTGGCATACTATACCCCTTTCTTCTTAAATAATCCGTGGCCTCAACGCCACCTCGGTTTGGCATATTGATATCCATCAATATTAGATCTGGAAGCTCACCATCACAATAATTACAAGCTTCGACACCATCATTAGCAATCACAACACCAAGCCCCTGTTTCTTTAATAGTCGCTCAATGAGCTTTTGATTCACAATATTATCCTCCGCCAACAATACCGTGCCACTAAGTGAGGAAACGATGGATGCGCCTTCTTCTCTACCTTTATTCTGTTTCTTATCTATATTCTGTTTTTTATCTAATGAACTCTTACTCACCCAACCAACGTCACTCGGCAAGCCACTTCCTGTCACCAACGTAAACACACTACCTTTTCCAACCTTGCTTTCAACGGTAATATCTCCCCCCATCAATAACGCAAGCTTTCTAGAAAGAACCAGCCCCAGTCCCGCATCAGAATACACACCATCTCCACGAGAAAACATATCAAACAAATAGCGCAACTTACTTCTCGATATTCCGACGCCTGTATCTATAACAGAGAACCTAAGCTGCTCAATTCCAGCATCCCAATCAAGACTTAGAACCACCCCCCCTTTGGGGCAAAATTTGATGGCATTATCACACAGATTGTCCAGTATCTGCACAATCCTAGTTGGATCGCCAATAACCTTACTAGGTACTGGCGACTGATAATTCACCCCAAAACTTAACCCTAACGACGTTGCTTTTTCTAAAAACTTTCTATTCACTCCCTCTACAACTTCACCTACATTAACTTCAATACTTTCTATACTGAATTTTTCAGCATCAATCTTCGAGTAATCCAAAATATCATTAACTAGCTTTAACAACAAATTGCTATTTCCAACAACAATATCAATCCATTCACGTCTCTCTAAATCATTACCTTCATTATTTTCTAATAGCTCTCCGTAGCCAATAATAGCGGTAAGCGGAATTCGAATATGATGACTCATCATAGATAGAAACTTATTTGCAGTACCCATAACTTGCTGCGCAATATCATTCTTTATACGTTCATTTTCTCTTTCAGAAATCGCCTTTAATTTATTAAATAATTCCGTATTATCCGTTAAACTACCCTCCACATGCGAAGGGTATCCAACATTATCAAAAACCATTTTTGCGGAATGAAGCATATGCGATATTTTATCGCCAGCAGAAAGAATCATTGAATTTTCCACCACATCACCTCTGCGCATAGCCTCATAATCAGAGAAACCGCCAACAAACATTGATTTCGATATTTTCAAATTATAGTTTTTAACTTGAGAAATTCTAGAAAAACCAAACACCTTAATAAATTTCATATTGGCCGAAGTAACACGGCCGTCCATAGACATTCTATAAAGCCCCTGGAGTGAATTATTAAAGATCGATTGATATTTTCTAAGATTATCAGACTTCTCTTTCCTTGAATATAAAGCCAGATCTTGGCTTAACTTGACTCTATTAGCCAATGCAAGCGAAAGTATTGTCGCCTCAAAAACAATACTAAGAGGCAATATAATTTCAGCCGCAGCATTTAACGCAACAAAACCAGAAAGAACGATGCTATTAAAAAATGTACCAATAATTAATGGAAGCCATGAAAAAACATAGTATTTCCCATTCTCATTACCTTTCATCCAACTGTAGAAGCCTACCCAAATCACAAAAGGCGCCAAAAATGCAGGTGTAATAGCCGTAAACTTAACCACAAATGACCCATCAAAATATTGAGATAACGCCAAATTTATAACAAACAATAAAAGAAACAAATCTACCACACGATTTATCACCGGGTGTCGCTGCTTAAGATCCAAAAAGGAACGCATAAATAACATCACAGCCATATATAAAAACCACAAAATTGCCGCAATTGATTTTACTGTTATCAGTCCATAAATATACGGGGCATGTAAAACCCCATGACCAGAATGAATAAGTACAAACGTCGACGTCACAACTAGGTACCCAACATAGTAGATATAACTTACATCTCTTACCGTTACGTAAATAAAGAAATTATAAAAAACTAGAACCAACATACTTCCGTAGAACAACCCGTAAAAAAACTCCTCGATGGCTATTTTCTGAATAAACAACCTGGGTTCCCACAATGTCACTGGCAAATACAACGACGCACGAGGGTGTCTGATTTTCAAATATAACGTGATATTTTCTTTAGCATTAATCGTTACAGGAAAAACACTATTCACATGGAAAATTTCACGTTCATCAAAAGGCCTTCTGGTGTCGGCTGTCTTTACTTCGTAACCACCCTTAGAATCAGGTATATAAAGCTCCGCAACATCCAATAACGCCCTTCCAATTTCTAGGTACCATTCTTCATTCTCCCCTACAATCCCCTCTATGTTAATTTCCAACCAAAAGGTATACGGAGTTATCCCCAAGTTGGGTATTTCCTCCATATTGCTAACAAACCTATGATTATCGCTACCTCTAACCTGCTCGATAGTCAGCTCCCCTGCTTTATCCTCCAAAATCCGTAATTTGGTGCCAAGTTCATAACGACCACTTTCTAAAACCCGAACAAGAGCATCAGCCTCATGACTCATAACTGATGAGCATGTAACAATGAGCCAAAATAGAAGAAATACTCTAGAAAACATCAGGAAAAACAATGTAAAGCGAGCATTTGTGAAATCAACAAGACCTGTGACCTTTTTGAACTATCGACCTTATGAAGTGTAGGCCACCCAACCACTAGTCACAATTCACAAGCTCATAAACAACATAGGTTCCAATTACCCCCCCTTAGAGCGCGCCAACACTAAAAAACAGGCGGCAGAAATCCCGGCAGCCCCAAATACCATACACATCACCATAATCTGATATCTTGCAGCAATAAGTGGCGATACATCCGATAGAATCTGACCTGTCATCATACCCGGTATAGAAACAAGACCAACTGCCAACAAGGAATTAACAACTGGAATTAGTGATGCTTGGAAAGCTATTCTTTTTGCCTCTTGGTACAACACTCCGCGCGCCAATTCCGCATAAAGCCTCTCTGCCGCCAAACTCACACTATTCATTGAGCTGGCAAAAATCATCCCCGCCAAAGGCACAATATATTGAGGAGAATACCAAGGGCTAAGGCTCAACACTCCCTGCGTGACAAACAAAAGAGAAACCAACCCTCCTAAGGCGATTGAACATAATGCTCGGACATACAGCTTCTTACGCTCAACCTTTACAGTACCCAACGCAATCCAACTGGATGAAAAAACCATAACCGCTAAGATTGCAATAATAACAATTGAACTGTCGGTTTCAAAAATGGCGGTTAAAAAGTACCCCACTAACAACAATTGCCCAAGCATCCGTGCAATGGCATATATAGTGTATTTGGTGTTCAAAGACCAAGCAAAAACAACCCCAACAACAGCCAAGACAGGAATAAAGGCCATCATCAAATTGCTCAGGGGGATTATTTGGACAGAACCATTCATTAACTCAGCCTGTTACAACCGCATACGAATTTCTATGTTCTTTACTTATGCTCTCTACTTATGTTCTATACGTTAGCTGGGCTTATTTACCGATTGCCCCGTGTTCTTAAGTAAATCCAGGTAATCTTTCCACTCAACGTCATTCTCAATCACCATTTCAATAGGGTATTGTTCATGACCAAACAGCGCTTTGTTGATTTGCTCTTGCAACAGAGCGATATCAGAACAATAAGCGGACCACTCTTTTACGCCGTTATGTAAAAATATCTTATAAAAGATACACAGCGCATCTTTCTCCAATACGGTAAATATGGCTTCTTCAAACGTAGCCATACTTTTGATAATGTCTCGCTCTGGCATCCCACTGTTTTCATCGGGCACATAGTCCCAGGTAATACGCAGAATGTTGGGGTGGCTTTTCACACCCACCAAATGACCCAAATGGCCTCGCCCACGTATAAGTACTGGAAAACCATCATCTTTGCCTTCTGCGGCAAACCAGCGATCATCTATCTCAATCATTTATTACTACCTTTATTCAAAACTTAACCGGTAACCGACGGCATACCATACCTCTTGCTCTGCCGTGAGCTCACCTTTATCCAGCGGATGGTCTTTTAGCCATTCATCAGGAAATTTTAATGCCAACGCATCGCCTTTCGCATGAATCAAAAAGCTGGGGAGGTGCTTCTCTCGGCGAGAGCGGTGCAATATAACAGACAAACGTAACAATAGCGTTAATCGTAATGCTGGCTTCACCCAATTATTCGCTAACCCGGAGAACTGCACCATACGGATTTTACGCCGATGATTGCCTACAATCGTAGCAATTAGCTGCTTATCTTGCTGAGAAAACCCCGGCATATCCGCGTTTGTTAATATATACGCACTATGTTTGTGGAAGCTAGAGTGGGAAATCATTAACCCTACTTCATGAGTACAAGCCGCCCAGTGCAACATCTCTCGATCATCATTACACAACCCCCAAGCTTTTCTGGACTGGTCAAAAGCTTGTAATGCTGTTTGCTCCACTCGCTGCGATTGATCCTTATCGACACCATAACGCTCTGTTAATGAATCAATAGTACGATCACAAACATTCTCATTATCCTGGCGCCCCAGCATGTCATACAACACACCTTCTCTAAGGGCGCCACTGGAGTAACGTAATTCATCAATACCTAACTGCTCAAATATCCCCATCATGATCGCCAAACCACTAGGAAAAACCGAACCTCTATTGGGTTTAACACCTGCAATTGAGATATCGTCTAACGTTTCAAACGTTAAAACAAGATCTGCCAGCTTACGAAGCGCCTTTAGGGTAACCACCTCATCACCAAGGTTGTTCTCAATAACCGCATTACGAATAGCTTTAACCGTACCGGATGAACCCACGGCAGACTCCCAGCCGGCCTCCGTATAAGCATACTCAATCGCCATCACCTCTCGGCGGGCCGCCAGTACTGCGCGTCGAAAGCCTCTGGCGGTTATTTGTCGCTCAGGAAAAAAACGCTCTCGATAAGACACGCAGCCCATATGCAGGCTTTCTGTCAGAATCGGCTCAAACCCTTCACCGATGATAAATTCCGTTGAACCACCACCGATATCAAACACCAAACGATGACCATCATGGCTTCGTAACGAGTGCGCCACCCCTAAATAAATGAGGCGAGCTTCCTCCCTGCCATCAACAACATCCACAGGGCATCCCAGAATCTTCTGCGCTTGGCTTAAAAATAATGGGCCATTTTTCGCGTGGCGTAGCGTGTTAGTGCCAATACAACGAATATTTTTGGACTGAATATTTTCGGTACGCTGAGAAAACTTACGTAAACACTGCAACCCCCGGTCAATGGCACCGCTGGTCAGCTCACCCTGGTCATTCAGACCAGACGCCAACATCACTTTCTCTGCAAATTTGTCAACGGGCCTTACCTCTCCCGACTCAACTTTCGCCACGACCATATGAAAACTATTGGATCCCATATCAATAGCCGCCATAACGGTATCTGTTTGATTTTTTGATGCGCTATCGTCCAAAGCAATTTCCTTACTTAAGCACTTGTTTATCAATGAATATAGAAGGTTGCTAGGATAATATCATCTACAGAGGACTTGAAAAGTGAAAATGTATCACCATATTTCATTGCA
>MAAC01015661.1_pt1 | contig 37512 bp, 28 predicted proteins | sample 1115981 | NCBI WGS metagenome assembly MAAC01 (sample SAMN04961126, study PRJNA320927) | seawater metagenome | isolation source: sample BD02T64 sea water enriched with oil for 64 days | place: USA:Gulf of Mexico | collected 2013-07-27 | reverse complement strand
TTTTGGCAAGGACACATTATGAATGGAATATCTATTCTATTCCTAGCGGGTATATTCATTTTATTATATTTCAAAAACGAATTTATCTTATTAGCTTTTTTACAATTACGTAAACAAAATTTCCCAGGAGCTCAGAAATGGCTTGGATATATTAAAAACCCAAGTACCGCTTTAATTAAAAAGCAAGAAGGATATTATAACTTCTTACACGGAATTATGTTGTCACAAACCAACATGTCGCAATCTGAAAAATATTTAAAGAAAGCTGTAAAATTAGGTTTGTCTATGGGACACGATTTAGCAATGGCTAAATTACAATTAGCAGGAATAGCAATGACAAAGAGAAGAAAACGTGAAGCTACAATGTTAATGAATGAAGCTAAAAAACTGGACAAACAAGGCATGCTTAACGAGCAAATAAAAATGATGAAACAACAGATGAAGAAAATCTAAGTTTTTTTTCAAATAACATAAAAGCTCCTAATTTTCTGAGTTATTCTCAACACTTTAGGAGCTTTTTTATTTTGTGTAAGTTTATAAATAAAGTAAACTACTCTTTTCTATTGATACTCAAATCAGTTTGAAACTCTAACAAATACAAGCCTCTGTTTTCTGAAATACTAAATTGTCTTTTATTGTAATCGAATTTACTTTCTATTCTATAAGAAACTCCATCAGCAAATGTATCATACAGCTCTTTTCCTGAAGCCAATCGCATAATAACATCATACGCAACATCAAACCCACGAGTAGCATAATAAGATGGCAATGCTTTATTCTTTTTTAGATATTGTTTGTTAAAAAAATTTGCTGCATCTGAGCTTTCATCAATATAAGTATCAGTTACGTAAACAAACTCTAATTGAGCTAGTGAATTATTATCAACATAACCTGGTCTTTCAAAACCAAAAAGTTTTACCAAATAATTTATTTTCTCTTCTGGTTCTTCATCTTCGTCTTCTGGTTCTGGTGGATCAGGAAAACTAATCAAACTACCAATCGCATTTGAAGCAATTACATCATTGTCTGTTGCTATAATTACCCAATTTTTAATATTGGTCGTATCTGACTTCATCATTGCTAACAAGCGTTCCTGCTCAATAGTTCCATAATGAGGAACTATTTCATGCACCTCATTAATAGAATCATGTTGCTTTAAAATGTTAGAAATTTGCTTCATTTGTGTGATAGAAGCAACAGTAGAATCCCCAACAATAATTATGTTTTCATTGGTATACTGCTTGGCTACAAAAGACAATAATTTCTCTTTATATAAATGTTTATCTGGTGATGTCTTTACAATGCTTGTTGATGTAAAAGATGTTTGCGCCCTAGAGAAAATAGGAAATACTAACGGTACATTTACGGTATTGGCTAATTTTTTAGTTTCATCAGAATAAATAGACCCAATAATAGCGTCTTTATCTTCTAAAGACTTATCTGCAATAATATCATTAATTTTTGTATTTCTATCTCCAGTATCAAACACTGTTAGCTTAACATTAATCCCTTTATTCCTCAATGAATCTACTGCTAGTTCTGCACCCAAATAAAAATCGGTAACAATATTATTCAGTATTCTTTCTTTCTTGAAAATCTCTTTCGAAGCAATCGTATCAAACAGCTCTGCTCTAAAAGGCAATAGTAATGCAACTTTAACATCTGTATAATCGGCAATACTATCTTTATAAATTACATCTATAAGTTCTCCTCCTACACGTTTTTTGATCTTTATTGTTGTTCCCAACTTTAAACCGTCAAATAGCTCTGGGTTCAGAATTAACAATTCAGATTTTAACACATTGTAATATCGAGTTAAACTGTAAAAAGTATCTCCTTTTCTGACTTTATGAATGACAAAATCCTTTTTCACATCTTCTAGTAGATCAATCTCATTAATAACATCACTTAGAATAGTGTCTTTAACAACAGTGTCTTCATTTTTTTTATCAGTGCCTGCATTAAGATTAACTGAGTTTTTACTTGGAATAAAGATTTCTGTATTAGGTTTCGGTCTTCTACCTATATCTGGGTTTAAACGTAATAAGTCTTTAGTATTTACATCTAATTTCCTAGCAATAGATCTCATCGTTTCACCTTGTTTTACCTTATATGTGATGTATCTTTTTTGCTGCCCGCAAGAAATCGTAATAATGGTAAATACAAAAATTGTAACTAATAATTTAAAATGCTTCATGTACTCTGTTTTTCTAGTTTTAGAAAAGTTTCTAAAACTAGCAATTTTCTCTATTATAACAAAAAAAATGCCAGCTTAGTATATTATTCCCACTCAATTGTAGCTGGTGGTTTTGAGCTGATATCATACACAACTCTATTTACACCTTTTACTTTATTTATAATATCGTTTGATGTTTTCTGCAAAAACTCATAAGGTAAATTCACCCAATCAGCAGTCATACCATCAGTACTTTCTACAGCTCTTAACGCTACAACTTTTTCGTAAGTACGTTCATCTCCCATAACTCCAACAGAGTTTACAGGCAATAAAATAGCACCTGCTTGCCATACTTTATCGTACAATCCGCTATCTTTTAATCCATTGATAAAAACAGCATCAACCTCTTGGAGTATTGCTACTTTCTCTGGTGTTATATCTCCTAAAATACGGATTGCTAACCCTGGCCCAGGAAATGGGTGTCTTCCTAATAACTCTTTATCAATTCCTAAAGAAGCGCCAACTCTTCTTACTTCATCTTTAAAAATCATACGCAAAGGCTCTACAATTTTTAATTTCATGAAGTCAGGTAAACCACCTACATTATGGTGACTTTTAATCGTTGCTGATGGACCGCCATTTACAGAAACAGATTCGATAACATCAGGGTAAATAGTTCCTTGTGCCAACCATTTAGCATCTGTAATTTGATTTGCTTCAGCATCAAAAACTTCAATAAAAGCATTTCCAATTGCTTTTCTTTTCTCTTCAGGGTCGCTTAAACCAGCAAGGGCTTTCATAAAACGTTCAGAAGCATCCACTCCTTTTACATTTAGCCCCATACCTTCATATTGCTTTAAAACATCTGTAAATTCGTTTTTACGTAACAATCCGTTATTTACAAAAATACAGTGTAAGTTACTTCCAATAGCTTTGTGTAATAAAACTGCTGCTACTGTAGAATCTACTCCTCCAGACAATCCTAAAACAACTTTATCTTCTCCAACTTTTGCTTTAATATCCCTGATAGTTGTTTCTGCAAATGAATCTGGAGTAAATGTTTGTGCTACTCCTGCTATTTTTACTAGAAAGTTTTCTAATAATTGTTTTCCATCTGTAGAATGATATACTTCTGGATGAAATTGTATTGCATAGGTATCTTCTCCTTCAATTTTGTAGGCCGCATTTTCAACATCGTGTGTACTTGCTAGACGCAAACCACCAGTTGGTAATTCTTTAATGGTATCAGAATGGCTCATCCAAACCTGACTTCCTATTGCTATTCCTTCAAGAAAAACCTCATCATTCTTTACAAATGATAAATTTGCTCTTCCGTATTCTCTAGTGTTTGATTGACCAACCAAACCACCAGAAAAATGCGCCAAATATTGTGCACCATAACAAACTGCTAATAAAGGTTTTTTTCCTCTTATTTCAGATAAATCTGGATGTGGTGGATCTTCAGATCTTACAGAAGATGGACTTCCTGATAAGATTACTGCTTTAAATTCGTTACTGTTTTTGGGTAATTTGTTATAAGGATGAATCTCACAATAAATGTTTAATTCTCTAACTCTTCGGGCAATAAGTTGTGTGTATTGCGATCCGAAATCTAATATAAGTACGTTGTGTTGTTGCATGTGCAAAAATACTACAAGAATTTAGATTTTTTTGTATCTATTTTCATTTTTTTTCACTCACCACAAAAACCACAAATATGAGAAGAATCCTCTTTTTAGAACTTATAAATTATCGCGTTGATATTCATTCCTGCTCCCACAGATGCAAAGATTACAACATCGCCTTTGTTTACTTGTTGGTTCTCTATCCTACCTTTTAAAACCAAATCTAATACAGTTGGTACAGTTGCAACTGAACTGTTTCCAAATTCATGAATATTCATTGGCATTACATTTTCTGGAGCTTGCATTTTAAACAACCTATAAAAGCGTTTTATGATTGCATCATCCATTTTTTCATTGGCTTGATGAATAAATATTTTTTTCACATCGTCAATATCTTTTCCGCTTTTTTCTAAAGCAAATTTCATTGCTTGTGGCACATGATTTAGAGCAAATTCATAGATTTTACGCCCTAACATTTTTATATACTTTTTATCAGGGTTTGCATTTAAGTCAAATGATTTTTCAAAAAACAAATAACCAACTTCATCTTTAGCAAACGTTTGAGAAGCGTGACTCAAGATACCTGAATCACTTTCATTTGTTGATTCTAAAACACACGCTCCAGCCCCATCACTAAAAATCATCGAATCTCTATCCGATTTATCTACAACTCTAGATAAAGTTTCAGCACCAATTATTAATATTTTCTTTGCTATACCTGCTTTTATAAAAGCATGAGCCTGAATAACTCCTTCTATCCAACCAGGACAACCAAAAAGAACATCATAAGCAACACAATTAGGGTTTTCAATTTGTAGTTTATGCTTTACACGAGCAGCAATACTAGGCACTGAATCACTTTGTTGCCCTGGACTTTTTACATCTCCAAAATTATGTGCTAAAATAATATAATCTAGTTCTTCTGGATTTACCTTTGAATTTTCTATTGCATTTTGAGCTGCAAAAAAAGCAATATCAGAAGTTAAATAATTATCCGCTGCATACCTTCTCTCTTCTATACCTGTTATAGATTTGAATTTTTCTATAATTACATCGTTAGGAGCTTCAAATTTTGAACCATCCTCATTTAAAAATTGATGATCAGAAAATTTATCATTCCCTTGAATAACTGTTGGAATATAACAACCTGTACCTGTAATTTTTGAATTACTCATTTATTTTTAATTTGTATAGGGGTTGGATTTAAACAAAGTAACGGTTTTTATATTAATTTATTAAACTGCCAGAACCCTTTTATCTATTTTTGTTAAATCCTTAAAAATTTCATATAATATTAAACAAATCACAAATTACATTGTCATAAAATTATATTAATCGTAAAGTTTAAACTTCACTTGCATCACCATAGCTATTGAGCTTGCTCTGTCTTTCATGTTTTGAGCATTTTGCCCTTCAAATGAATCGTCTATTGTTTCTTTTAGGTAATTCAACCACTTATTAAAGTGTGCTTTTTTAAACGCTATTTTCTTATTAAAATCTAAATGTTTTTGTAATACATTATTCTTATATGTAGCTGTATGAAGTAAAATATCTTGCCAGAAATCTGAAATAATTTCGATATGCTCTTTTAAATGATTTTGTTTCACTATTTCTTCAAAAAAAGGCAGCATCTCTTCATCAGCAATTAACTTCTTATAAAATTCAGTAATTATAAAATGGATATCTACTCTTGAAGAAACATCTTGTTTCATTACAAATAGCTGCTATCAAATGAAAATGGCAATAAAGACAATAACGATTCAGTTTTTACAATCTGACCTACTTCTCCCATGAAATAAATTTCTATTGGTTCTTTTTGATTAATCTCATATTCTGACAGTGTTTGCCTACATGCACCGCAAGGCCCAACAGGTCTATCAACAATTGAATTACTAGAGCTAGCCGTAATAACTAATTGGGTTACTTTTACTCCAGGATAATCCGAACTTGCTTTCCAGATAGCAACACGTTCTGCACACATTCCAGATGGATACGCTGCACTTTCTTGATTATTCCCTAAAATGACTTGATTATTTTCTAGCAATAAGGCTACACCTACTTTAAACTTAGAATAGGGTGCATAGGCATTATTTCTTGCTTCTATTGCTTTATTCATCAATGTCTGAATGCCAGAAGGTAATTCTGATACACCATCATAAACAGTAGCAGACGCTACTACATTAATTTTTTTCATAAGGATACTTAACTCGTGAAAGAACGAAGGTACTAATAATCTTCATAAATTTCCCCTAAATCAAAAGACAATGAGAAACGCAATGTGTTTTCTAATGGATGATTCACATTAGATGAGTTCATTAGGTATGATAAATCTAATGAAAAAGCTTTTGCTTTAAATCCGCCACCCATAGTAAAATACTGCCTATTTCCTTTGATTTCGCTTTCGTGATAATATCCAGCTCTTAAAGTAAATGCATTGTTATATAAATATTCTGCACCTAAAGCATAAGTAAATTCTTTCATTTCTTCGCTAAACCCTCCTGGAGCATCTCCAAAAGAAGAAAACATTCCAGAAATCCAACCTTTATCTTTATCAGAGTTATCTGGCTGAGGCGTAGGTACCAATAATTTCGTTGTTTCTATATTTATCCCAATAATATTGTAATCATCCAAAATAAAATCAAAACCAGCTCCTAACTTTAAATTTGTCGGAATAAAATCTTCATTCCCTGGCACATAAGACACTTTAGGTCCAATGTTCGCTATATTAAATCCTAAACGATATCTTCCATTAAAAGTTCCATAGTTTTCTTCTGGAGATCTATAATACCCAGAAACGTCAACAGAAAAAGAATTGATCGCTTGTATATCTGGATTTTGAACACTTAGTTTATAATTTGAGTGGATAAAACGCAAACCAACACCCATAGAGAAAGATTCACTTAACTTAAGTGCATACGTTCCTGTCAAAGCTAATTCATTTGGGTTTTCTGTTCCAATGGGATTCCCTATATTATCTGTTAATTCAATTTTACCTAAAGAAAAGTATTTAAAATCTACACCCCAAGCAGCGTTTTCACTAAATCTATTTATATAAGACATTCCTCCTATAAAAATATCATCAACTAAATTACGTAACCATGGTGTATAATTCGCTCCAATACTAATTTGATTGGTATTGAATACTATTTTAGACGGATTATGAAATATTGAAAATGCATCAGAAGAAGTTGCGACTCCAATATCTCCCATTCCTCCTGCTCTAGCATCTGGAGTAATTAACAGGAACGGCGCAGCTGTTGTAATTGAGTTTGTTTGACTTTGTAGTGTTGTATTTGTAAAATAACATAATACTACCCCTAATAGTAATGTACTTTTTCTCATGTGTTGGTTTTAGCTTTGATGTAATCAATGACTTATACTAAAGTATGACTAATTTTTCATATTTCTGTGAAAATTGATTACTAATAGTTGATTTTACTTTTAACTTATAAATGTATACTCCTTTTCCTAATCTGTTTCCGAAATCATCTAAACCGTTCCAATGAATACTTCTTGACAGGTTACCAGTAGTTTGGATCGCTTGATTAATAGTCTTGATAACTTTTCCAGATATTGTAAATATTTGAACTTGCACCTCTAGTGGTTCGTTAGGTTTATTATGATTGAACCAAAACTCAGTATAATTTACAAATGGATTTGGGTAATTTAAAACATTATCTAAAATTAGATTGCTATCGCTAACAACCATGAAATTTAACGTTGCTACTGAAGAATTATTATAGGTATCCCATGCTTTTATTTTTATGGTATGCATCCCTACAGATAAATCTCTTAATTGATACACTACTTTCCCTTTTGTAAAATCGTTTAACTCAGTTTCATAGTAATCATTTAATATGACTGGATTTGCCTGGTCTCCATCTATTATTGCAACAATATCATGATCTACAGATGTTATTGATGTATTTATTCCACTTAAATCAAATAATGAAATGATTAAATTAGGCGATGTATTTGTATTACCTCCTTCAATAAATGATTCATCATTCATATAAACATTTAATTCAGGACCAACTGTATCACTTGAGGCATTAGGATTAATGCCTCCAACAACAATGTCAAAATTTGCGCCCGATTTATCTTCAGTATCATTTGAGGCATAGAAACTCATTTTACCTTTCCCAAAGGCAATTTTTATATCTTTTGGAACAATAAAATCAAACTTAAAGACTCCATTTGCTACAGTAGATTTTCCTCTAAATAATTTACTCTCTCTAGAATCAAAATTCATTTTAATTCCAAATCCATTATTGTCTAATGTTGTTTTATCTATTGGCTTGTCAAAAACTGTAGTAGATAATACACCGTTAAAATCTGATAAAAGCTGATTTGCATTGTCTGTTACAATACCCTCAAAACTAACTTTTGATAATGCCTTTAAAGTATCAATAGATTGAGTAATATCAATTCCATTCATCTTTGTTATTTTAACATTTGGCTTTGGAATTGCTAATTTCATCGCCGGGTCTCCTATGAAATAAATAAAGAATTTCTGAAAACTTGTAAATCCATTTTTAGTAGCCATCAAGGATTCTGCTATTGTTAAATCTTCATTATTGAATTCTAATAAAATTTTCATCAATTTCTCATTAAAATTCTGCCCAGTAGAGATAAAGACTTCTCTAGTGGTTGTAATTAAACTTGCTGCTCCACCGTTTTTATTCCAAAAAACCAATTCTCCAGCTGTTGTTCTCAATGGGTTATCGAATCTTGAAAACTCACAAGTAACAGTAATAAATAGCGGTAATGTTTTGGGGTTGTTAAAATCTTGAATTTGCGGGATCTCTAAAATTCGTTCACTTGCAAACCCATCTTCTCCTCCATGCCCAAAATAATCCATTACTAACGTTCCTTTTTCAATGGCGTTGGTTAATGCTAAATTAACCTGCGGATAGCGCTCTCCTCCAGAAGATGTTTCTTGTTTATAAGCATCAGCATAAATTTTATTGATATTAAAAACTGGTTTATTTTTTTTAATCGAGTCAGCAATTCTTTCCATTCCTAACTGTAACGTTTCCTCTCCTGTTTGATCAATATCATCTGCTAATAAAGTGATTGTATTTCGCCAATCTCCAAACGCATTTTTACTGTAATAGCTTAGTATCTTATCTACAACATCTGCAGCTTGTTGAACAGTTGTAACGGGTATTCTTCCTGATGCAACATCAATAGTATCTGAAGTCAACATTAATCCATCATTGGGATCTAACATTACAAAATAATCATCTGTAACAAAAGAAGTTGCTAGATTAAAACTTTGATAAGATTCATATACGGGAACAATATTATTATTGTTGGTTATTCTATCTTTATAATCATAAGAGCTATCACCAAAGAAACAAACATATTTCAATTTCCCTTCAGTAGATGAATTCGTCGTATATACTTGTTTTATAAAATCTCTAATTGCTGTAATATCTTGAGAGCCCGAACCAAACTCGTTGTAAATTTCAGAAAGTTGAATAACCTGTGTTGTTAACCCTGAATTCTCTTGATGGTAATCTGCCAATCGTTGTGCTTGACCAACAAGTTCTTGGTTGGTAATAATTAAATAGTTTACATCTTTAATCGTTCCGTGTAAATCTTGATTTTTTATTAACGAATTATCGTCAACTGTTGGTTCGAAATAATCTAAAGAATTCAAAACTATATATTCTTCTAATACTCCTCCATTCGCTTTAAAAATAAAATCAATTCCACTTGTTGAATTTGTAATTTCTTTTGGGCTTATTGGATTCGTAACATCCCAAAGCCTAGAAACATTACTTGCATTTTTTATCTGATATTCTACAACACCTGATTCTTTAAAAGCTTCAAAACTTCTAAAAGAAAATTGACTTCCATTTGCTATTAGCTGCTTTTTTCCTTGCACCTCTATATAATCTAAATATGCTTTTGCTCCTGGATTGCCATTATTATTATAGCCAACAGAGACATCAATAACAGATGAAGAAATTGACAATTGAGAAGAATTGTGATTTACATAACCTAAAGTTAATGATCCAGTTGTAACACTTGGATAATTTATAGAAAAAGCACTGTTTGCATTTACAAGAATATCCATTGATGAAGATAAGGCAGAAATTGCAGCTCCTCTTACTGTAATTTTCAATGGGAAACTTGAATCAATATTATTAAAATCTATTTTAAAATTCTGATTGTTCTCAACACTAAAATCTTCTCCAAACCATTGAGTTCCTATCGCAAATAAATTTCTAGTTTCTTTTTCGTAAAAGATAAAATCATCAAAAACAGATATAATTTTTGCTGATGGACCTGTTACTTCTGGCAATATAGAAATTCTTTTCCCTTGCTCTTGGCCTATCGTTAAAAAGTAATAGGATACATCTGAATATAGATTTTGCCTGTGTTTCGCAGCTTCTAAAGCAGGATTAACTTCCCAATCGTGTGGACCTTTAGCATAGAACAATATATAATCTTCAGCATTAAAAACCCCATCCTCTTCACCAGAAACATAAATTGAATTCTCTTGTAAATCAGCATACCTAAAATCACTATTTCGATGTGGCAACATCACGCCTCCATTACCATAAACCTTAATGTTTTTAGGGTTTAAGTTTGTAATGTTAATCCCCATTTTTTGAAGTAAAGAAACATCGATTTTAAAAACACCAGTTGTATCCACAGAAAACTTATACCAAGTACCATTTGATAACACTGAACTCGGTGACTGCGAATAGCTTAAGCTACAAATGCTAAAAAATAGCACTAAAAGGAATTGTGTTTTTCTCATTTGTTTAACAAAATAACGCCGTATCTATTACGATATTTTAAGCTAATGCAAGAATACTTATAATAAACATAAAAAACAATCGTTTATAATTTGAATAATTAACAACACTTGTAAAAAACCTTAATTAACTTGGTAGAAAACATAATTATTGTAAATTGCAAGACAAATAAAAACCCTAAACAAATTTAAATAAGATACATGAAAAACTTATTGAAATTTACTTTTTTAGTAATAATTAGCTTGACATTTACACAATGTCAGACATGCACCGAATGTACTTCTTCATTAACAGGTTGGAAATTTAACAACCCTGATTATGGAAACTATATAAAAGGAAAATCATTTGAAGGTTCTAAACCACCTAGTGGAATGGTTTCCATAGAAGGCGGAACATTTACAATGGGACAAGTTCAAGATGATGTTATGTTTGACTGGAATACAACTCCTAAACAGATGCACATTCGTTCTTTTTATATGGACGAGGCAGAGGTGTCAAACGCAGAATACTTATTATTTTTGCAGTACACAAAAAATGTCTACCCTCCTTCAGAAGCAAAATTTAAGAATATTTACACTTCTATTTTACCAGATACTTTAGTTTGGAGAAAAGGATTAGGAAATACTGATTTGTTATCAGAAAATTATTTACGTCACCCAGCATACGCTAACTACCCAGTTGTAGGTGTTAGCTGGTTACAAGCTACTCAGTATTGTAAATGGCGTACAAATGCAGTAAACTTAAAGATCTTAATGGACAAAGGTGTTATTAAGAATATTTGGAAAATGGATTCTATAGACTTCAAAGGGAAAAATGTATTTGACACTGATGTGTATTTAAATGACCCTTATGCTTTATTTGATGGAGATTCTACAATTTACAAAAAAGGATTACCAAGTAATGTCCCTAGAAAAAGAGGAGACCCAAGACCTCCAAGAGGATCTTTTACTGGTAGACAAGTAACTTCTTCTGATGGAATACTAGCTCAAAAGTATCGCTTACCAACAGAAGCTGAATGGGAATACGCAGCAAAAGCGACCATTGGAAACAGAGAATATAATAACATTAAAGGCCGAAAAAAATACGCCTGGAATGGAAAATACACTAGAGACAAATCTAAAAGATACAAAGGAGATCAATTAGCAAACTTTAAACAATCTAAAGGAGATTATAGTGGTTTAGCTGGGTGGAGTAGTGATGGCTCTGATATTCCAATTAAAATCAAATCATATCCGCCAAATGCTTTTGGTTTGTATGATATGTCTGGAAATGTTGCTGAATGGGTTTCAGATGTATATAGACCTCATATTGATGTAGAAGCGAATGACTTTAATTACTTTAGAGGTAATATTTTTACTAAAAAGATGATCAATAGCGATGGTAAAGTTGTTATTGTTGATGATAATTCAGTTGAGTACGACACACTAGAGAACGGTAAAATTGTTCCAATAAATTTACCCGGTAGTATAAAACACATCCCTATTACTAAGGATGAAATTTATATGAGAAGAAATTATTTAGTTGCTAATAATGCTAACTTAAGTGATGGAGATAGAAACTCTTCAAGATTTTATCAATCAGACCTATTACAATTTGCTAGCGACCCTGCAATGTATAACTCTCCAAAAACACCGAGAGATGAAAGAGACAGTATCGGGAATCTTGTAAATAAATACGATTCAAAATTTAGATCAACATTAATTAGCGACAATACAAGAGTTTTTAAAGGAGGGGGCTGGAGCGATAGAGAATATTGGCTTGATCCTGCTCAAAGAAGGTATTTACCAGAATATATGTCTACTAATTTTATTGGTTTTAGATGTGTCACTGATAGAGTTGGGCCTATGACTTACAAGAAAAGAACAGCTAGGAATCCTAGAAGATAAAATTAAGTTTATATTAAAAATTATTCACCTCATTGTATCTTATTTACAATGAGGTTTTTTTATAGTTGAAAAATGAATATTACAGCATTATATAATTTATATTCTGAGTCTTTTTTAGTAGATACAGATACTAGAAAAATTAGAAAAAACACAATGTATTTCGCTCTTAAAGGAGAGAATTTTAATGGCAACACCTTTGCTCTTGAAGCCCTTAAAAAAGGAGCATCTTACAGTATTGTTGATGAAAAAGAATATGCAACTACTACTAAAATTATTTTAGTAGAAGATGTTTTAGCAACACTTCAAGAACTTGCTAAGTATCATAGAAAAAAACTAAATACACCAATTATAAGTTTAACAGGTAGTAATGGAAAAACAACCACAAAGGAGTTGATAAATGCCGTTCTGTCTACGCAATATAACATAACTGCAACTGTAGGGAATTTAAACAATCATATAGGGGTTCCGTTAACCTTGTTATCTATGACTCCAAGTACCGAAATCGGAATTGTAGAAATGGGAGCTAATCATCATAAGGAAATTGAGTTTCTTTGTTCAATTACCAATCCAGATTATGGCTATATAACAAACTTCGGAAAAGCGCATTTAGAAGGATTTGGTAGTTTAGAAGGTGTCATTGAAGCTAAATCAGAAATGTATGAATACCTACATAAAACTAATAAATCGGTTTTTGTAAACACATCTGATAAAATTCAAGTTGAGAAAACAAAAAACATCAACTCAATTAACCTAAACCAAACAATAAAGCACATAGGTTCTAATCCTTTTGTGTCAATCGAGTTTAATGGAGAAACCCTTCAAACAAACTTAATGGGAGGCTATAATTTTGACAATCTATCTGCTGCAATTACTATCGGAGAGTACTTTAACATCTCTAGTGACAACATAAAAAAAGCTATAGAAACCTATACTCCTACAAATAATCGTTCGCAGCTAATTAAAACAAAAAACAATACTACAATTATTCTTGATGCTTATAATGCAAACCCCTCAAGTATGAAAGCCGCATTAGATAATTTCAGTCTTATAAATTCAAAAGACAAAATGGTTATTCTTGGTGACATGTTTGAACTTGGATCAGACAGCTTACAAGAACATCAAAACATTATTGATTATTGCTCAAAATTACGTTTAATTGATTCTATTTTTGTTGGAGGTTTGTTTTATCAAGCAAAAACAAATAGTTTAAAAATTAAAACTTTTGAAGAATTGAAAGAACACATAGCAGCATTAAATTTAAAAAACAAACACATTCTTATTAAAGGATCTAGAGGAATGGCTTTAGAGAGAATAGTAGCTATTATACATTAACTTTCTCTTTGTGATATGCTACCAAATTATCTATTGGACGCTGAATAATATCCGTGATTTCCATGCTATATTTCGCTGCAACTTTCTCTAAAATTTCTCTAAAATAAAATGCGATTGACCCAATAAAATAGATTGGTGTATCTGTTGGTTTTTGAAATGGAAGGATCCGATATTTAAAGAATGTTAAGAATCCTTTTTTAATAATTCTCTTTATATATTTCTCCTCTTTAAACTCAAACATAAATTTTGCAAAACTTGCCAAATACATATTTGGATTTGATTGTCTATATAGGTTAAATTTTACGGTATCGATATCTAGATCAAACTGAGCTTTGAATTTTGCTGCGATTGGCTTCGGCATTTTATCATAGTAGTAATCTCTTAATAACCGTTTACCAAAATAATTCCCACTAGCTTCATCCATTAACGTGTACCCTAAAGAAGCTGTTTTCATTTCTATGTTTTTTCCGTCAAAATAACAGCTATTAGAACCAGTTCCTAAAATACAAACCAGCGCAGGGTTTGCTCCAGAAACGGCATAAACCGCTGCCAACATATCTTCTGAAACAGTAACTTGAGCATTTATGAAAATTGATTTCAATAAGCTTTTCAGTATCTCTACTGGCTTTGGAGTTCCGCATCCAGCTCCATAAAAATGGATCTCAGTAACAGCTTCCTTAACACTCATTAATTGAAACATATTAACAATTCTGTTTCTTAATTCTTCTTCTGAAACTACAGCTGGATTTAAACCTAAGGTTCGTACTCTAAATGCTTCTTCTTTATTAGAATCTAAGGCTATCCAATCTACCTTAGTAGACCCACCATCTGTTATTAATATCATACTTTTCAAATTATTCCTTCCAAATATATCATATCAAAATTGAATAACCTACGATAAATTAAACTACATCGATTTCGACTTTAAAAATAAACATCATAACTAAAATCTTCCATTAATTATTCCCTTTAAAAGTGTAATTTCGTTTAAAATTAAATGAATGTTATTTTTTAAAAAGAAGAAAATTCCACTTACTGAGTTATTTCCTCAAGATTTTGTTGATATACATTCTCATTTATTACCAGGAATTGATGATGGTGCAAAAAACTTAGAACATTCTATTGAACTGATTAAAAAAATGAGTTCTCTTGGAATCAAAAATTTCATCACCACACCTCACGTATTAGGTGATATATACCCAAATTCAAGTACTGTTATCCAAGAAAAATTAAATGAAGTAAGAGTAGAGCTCAAAAAACAGAAACTTGATGCTATAACGATTCGCTCTGCCGCAGAATACATGATGGACGAGCAATTTGTGCAGCTTTTAAAGAAAAAAGACATCCTGACATTAAAAGACAATTATATTCTTGTAGAGATGTCTTATTTTAACGCTCCTTTTAATTTATATGATATCCTTTTTGAGATTCAAATAAAAGGCTACAAGCCTATACTAGCGCACCCGGAGCGTTATAATTTTTACCATGCTGATTTTGAGAATTTCTACAAGCTTAAAAAAGCAGGCTGTTTATTTCAATTAAATTTACTTTCATTAACTCCACACTACGGTAAAAATGTTCAAAAAATCAGCTATAAACTATTAGAAGAAAACATGTATGATTTTGCTGGAACAGACGTTCACCACAGTAAACACATAGAACTACTTAAAGAAATAGGCACAGAAAAGACAAAAAAATCGATTTCTCATTTACTCAGAAACAATAAAAAACTTCTATAAAAAAAGGAGCAATTTAAATTGCTCCTTTTTTTGTTCTTATTTTTTACTAAATATTTTTTTATACCACGGCTTTTCCTCAACACCATAACCATAACCATAACCATAACCATAACCATAACCATAACCATTACTGTTTTTTGGGTCGGTGTCGTTTAAGACCATTGCCATATTGGGCAATCTCTTCTCTTTATATAAGGCTTGAGGCACTTCTAATAAGCGTTTGTCTAAATAATTAGCTCTAGCAACATATACAAACATGTCTGCGTATTTTGCTACAAGCATGGTGTCAGTCACTAAATTCACTGGTGCCGTATCTACTACAATATAATCGTATTTTTCTTTTAGTCTCTTAAATAAAGTCTCAATCTCTTTACTCATTAACAATTCTGCAGGATTTGGAGGCACTATACCAGAAGATAGTATGTCTAGATTCTTTAACTCATCTACTTGAAAAATTAATTCATCAATATTCAAACGACTATCTAAAACAAAGTTACTTACACCTTTCTTATGTGGTACATTAAGATACTCTGTTACTTTTGGCGCTCTTAAATCCAATCCTATCAATAACACTTTCTTTCCAGACAATACTAGAGAGCTGGCTATATTAATTGAAACAAAAGATTTCCCTTCTCCACTAGTTGTTGACGTAATAAATATCGTTTTACAAGTAGCATCATTACTAGATAACATAAAATCTAAATTCGTTCTAATCAATCTAAATGCTTCAGCACAACTACTTCTATCATCTCCAGATATTACAATTTTTTCTTTCGATTTAGATTTTGGTATACTACCTATAAAAGGGATACTTAGCGTATCTAAAATATCTTTTTTAGAATGGATTTTAGTGTCAAATAAAAATCTTAAATAAATAAATACAAAAGGAATTAATCCCCCTAACAATAATGCTGCTAAGTAAGTTATTTTTCTTTTAGGAGAAATAGGGTTACCACTTCCATAGGCTTTGTCAATAATTTTTGCATTTGGAACTGTAACCGCTAAAGAAATATCTGTCTCTTCTTTTTTCTTTAAAAGGTAAGTGTACAAACCAGCAATGATTTCTCGTTGCAATTTGATATCATGAAATTCTAATTCTTGCAATGGAACGCCAGAAATTCTAGACTTAATCTTTGAATCTTCTAACTGAAGATTTTGCAATTTTAAATCTAAAACCTTTTCTGAGTTTTTTAAACTTTTTAACAAACTTATCTTTAAGCCTTCTATTTCTTCGGTAACTCCAATTACCACTGGATTCTGCTCACTTGCAGTTCTTAATAACCTCCTTTTTTCTGCTATCTGCTTATTGTACTCTATAATCGTCTGGGCAATTGATTGATCCTGAAAACCTAAATTAGTAGGTAAAACTTCGTCTTTGCCATTGTTACTTTTAATTAAATTTTCATTTAACGCTTTAACTAAAATAAACTGAATGCTCGTATTAAGTATACTCTTATTACTTTCTGACAATTCTTGAAGAATGAGCGTAGACTCCGCCTCAATATCAGTAATCTTGTTTTTTGTTTTAAAGTTTTTTAATCTGTTATTAATTCCAGATAAATCTTCCTTTACAATTTCTAATCTGCCATCAATAAATTCTTTCGTTTTTTTAGAAACTTGGTTTTTATCTGAGACAGCATCTTTATTATATGCAATTACTAAGGCATTTAAAAAGTCAACTGCTTTTTCTTTAACAGGATTGTTAATCGTTAAGTTTATAACACTGGAGTTTTTATTGACTGGAGCGATATTAACGGAATTTTGATACCCATCGATTAATCTATTGATTGATGTAAACTGTATGCGAACAACTTTAGAATTAGCAGGATTCTCTTTAAATTCTTTTCTCTTATGGATTTTAAACTTCCCCAATCTATTTTCTATTTCAGTATCAAAACGATAGGGGCCTGTTTTTGAATCATCACTCGCTATTAAATTGAAATTTTCTCTATCAATAGCTGATACCTGAAAAGTGGTATCAATGGTGTTAAAAAGTGAGTCTTTAGAAAGAAAGTTAATGAAATACGGAGTACTATTATACAATTCTGATTCTTTAACGCGTCCAGTAGTATAATAAGAAATATTTAATTTTAAGCTTTTAATTACTTCTCCAATAATTTTTCTTGATTTTATAATCTCAATTTCATTATCTATATTATTGGTTGAACCTCCGAGTATTCCTAAATCTTCAAAAGTTTTCATTTCAGCAGAAATTCCGCCTTTTTTATTCTCTTTGATTAAAATTACTGTTTTGGCACTATAAATAGATGTAGAATACCTTAAATAGAAAAAGGCCGAAATGATTGCAAGGAACATTCCTAACACAAACCATTTCCAATGAAATAAATACTTTTCTATTTCTGCACGAATATTTATCGTATCATCATTTTCAAATTTTTGAGAAATATAATCGTTTTGCATATTATCTAGTTAGAATAGAAATTAAAGTAATTAATACAGATGTTATTGAGATATATAATCCAGTATTTTTATTAGAAGAAGCAGACTGTAATTTTGCATTGTTTTGTCTTACATACACAATATCATTTTGCTGCAAATAATAAAAGGGTGAATTAAACAAGTCATTCGATTTTAAATCGATAAAACCAGTTACAATTCCTTTTTCAGTTTCTCGCTTAATTTCAATGATACGTTCACCCGAAATATTTAAATCTCCTGCCAATGCCAACACATCCCAAATTCTAACTTTTTCATTAGTTATTATAAACGTCCCTGGACTTTTAACATCACCTATTACATTAATTTTAAAATTCAAAATTTGAACATTTACGGTAACATCGTTCACAAAAGGGGTTATTTTTTTTGTAATTAAATCAATTACCTCAACTCTTGTCAAACCAGCTAATTTAAGTTTACCAATTACTGGAAATTGAATTTCTCCATTCGAATCAATTAAATAACTTTGTTGTTTAGGCGTTCCATTAACAGAATTTGTAGCTAAACCATACGATACGATTGGTAAATTAAAAGGTTTCACAGCTTCTAAATTTACCGAAGATATATTAATGGCTAATAAATCGTCTTTTTTAAATTTTAAAGAAAAATTAGTGGTGTTATAGTAGGATGTTTTTGCTTCATCTTGAAAATATAAAACTTTCTTTTTTGAAACACAAGATGATAAAACAATAACAAATAAAAATAGTAGACTTTTCTTAAGCATAAAATAAAGTTTCAGCGAAAATAGGAAATTTTAGGTATTAACAACAAGCTTATCGTACTTTTCATACTCCGAATTATTTGATTTAAATTCAGGTACTATTTGCTTCATCAAGCAAACTAATTTTTCTTTATCTGAAGTATCACTAATATCTCTTAAGTTATAAATCATCAACTTTACATTTAACGCATCAACTTTTATCGCTTTTGCTATCATAATTTTATCATGATAGGTAGAAATTGTTTTCTCTTGATCTGCTAATAGCTCTTCATACAGCTTCTCTCCAGGTCGTAATCCAGAAATTTCTATATTTATATCTTCTGGATATTTCAAACCAGATAGATGAATCATCTTTTTAGCTAATTCAAATATCCTTACAGACTCACCCATGTCGAATATGTAAATCTCTCCTCCATCACCCATCGTCCCAGCTTCTAGCACTAAGCTACATGCTTCAGGAATGGTCATGAAAAATCGAGTAATCTCTTTATGTGTAACGGTTAATGGACCTCCATTTTCTATTTGCTTTTTAAACAGAGGAATTACAGAGCCATTTGATCCTAAAACATTTCCAAAACGAGTAATTGAGAAAATTGTTTTGGAATTTTCTGCGCTTAAGGCAGAGACATACATTTCTGCAATTCTCTTGGTTGCCCCCATAATATTTGTTGGGTTCACTGCTTTATCTGTAGAAATCATTACAAACCTCTCTACTCCATACTTTAAAGATAAATCTGCTATGTTTTTTGTTCCTAAAACATTTATTTTCACCGCTTCATAGGGAAATGCTTCCATAAGGGGAACATGTTTATAAGCAGCTGCATGAAAAACTTTATTTGGTTTAAATTCTTCAAAAATAGTATTCATTCTACTATAGTCTCTAACATCTGCAACTATAACTGAGATGTTTTTTACATTATCTTGTAATAAACCTTGTTGCAATTCATACAAAGGTGATTCGGCTTGATCAACTAAAATCAATTGCTTAAAACCATAATTACTTAATTGCCTTGTAATTTCACTTCCAATAGAACCTGCAGCTCCTGTAACCAGAATTACTTTATCGTTTAAATCTCTATTTAGTATAGGGTTGTTAATTATTATAGGAGCTCTATCTAATAAGTCTTCTATTTTAATTTCACGAATTTGACTTGAATTTAAACTCCCGTTTATCCATGAAGAAAGTGGAGGGACAATTTTAATATTTACGTTTAGAGGAGAAAAATAATCTGTAATTTCTAATAACCTGTTAGGTGAAATTTGTTGAATAGAGATTATTATTTCTTTAATCGTGTTCTTCTCAACATATTGTTGTGTTACACTTGCAAAGTTAATTATTGGAACCCTATCAATTCTTTTATTAATTTTATTTTTATCATCATCAATAAATGATATTACCTCATATTTACTTTTTGCATCTTTATTTAGAGCTCCATAGGTTAACGTACCTGAACTACCTGCTCCATATATTAACACATTCGTAGTAGTACTTAGCTCAGAAGTAATAATCTCATAAAAGGCCTTCAATACAAACCTGCTAAGTGTTAATATAAATATATTGACAAAATAATGGATTATTATAATTGATATTGGAATGGTAAATCCTTCATATACATTGACTATTCTATTGGCAAAAACAATAAAAATAGTCATAACAGCTAATAACGTACCACCTAAAAATACGTTAAAAACATCTCTAATACCTGTATGCCTAATAATCCCTTTAAAGGAACCTGTTAACATAAAACTTAGCGTAGAGAGTACAATTATTACCGGAAGCTGGATTATTAAGTTGTAAAGATCAAAATCAAAACTTGCGTTAAACCTTATAAAGTAGGCAAATAGAAAAGAAACTATAACTAGAAAAATATCTATTAGAAGTACAATCCACCTAGATATATAACTTTTAGTAAGGCTTAATAAGAAATGTTTCATCATAAGATCATCTTGACAAAAACAAAGTTACAATTTTAAAAACTGAGATCAGTAAATAAGTAATTTAAAAAAAGTAGTTCACTGCATTAATTATTTTTTTAAATTTATTAGTGGACTTAATACTTTTATTTAACTGATAAAAAAGAATAAGTGAAAAAACAACAATCAAAAAAACTGCAACAATCATTTTAAAACTATCAAAATAACTAGCTAAAAACACAACTAAAGCAATTAATACGATGTTTAACAATGCTAAAAACAGACTTGCTTTATAGTGTTTAAGACCAGAATCAATTAGTATATGATGAATATGGTTTCTATCTGGATAAAAAGGACTTTTATTATTTAATAGCCGTATTCCAATAACCCTTGCAGTATCAAATAACGGGATCCCAATAATGGCCAGTACTATAAATATTTTATTTTCCATTAAAAAAGGCAACTCAACCAATTGAAATGACTGTATTGATGAAAATTTCATTGTTAAAAAAGCGATACAAAAACCAATAATCAAAGAACCTGTATCCCCCATAAATATTTTCTTTGAACTTGAAAAATTATACCGGAGATAGGCTGCTAAAACTCCAATAAAGCCTAAAGAAATTAAATAATAATAATTCAATCCAATTGTATAAAAAACGACTGCATAACTAGAAAATATAACAATACCTATTATCGATGCAAGTCCATCAATACCATCTATCAAATTATAAGAATTTATAATTGTCAACATAAAAAATATTGTGAGTGGAACAGTAATATATAGTGGCAACATCTCAAATCCTAAAAAACCATAAAGCTCAGTAAATTGAAAAGTACTGCTCATCATTATAACAATTATTGCCAATAACTGACCTCCCATTTTTGCTTTTGGAGAAGAAACAACTAAATCATCTTTTAATCCAATAATAAAAATTATAGTTAATGCAACAATTAAGTTCACTCCAATATTATCAACATCTTCTGATTTAAGTAAAAAAACAACCATGATTATAGCCAGAAAAAATGAAACTCCTGCCATTGTAGGTGTTGATCTTTTATGAGAACTTCTATGGTCTGGTTTATCAATAAGATCTCTAGAGTTTACAACCCAAATAATTTTTGGTATAATAAAATAGGTTGTAATTAAAGCAACTAGGAAAACCACTATAGGGTTAGTAAAGACGGAAGTAAACATATTTAGCATTTTTTTTATTTCTTTTCAGTGCAAAATTAGCAATTTTAATTTAAAATTGCATTGAAAAGAAAAAATTAACTTAAAGTTAACCAAAATGATTACTATAAATTAACCTTTTACCTCGTACATTTCATCATAATAACTTTTATAATTCCCAGAAGTTACATTATCCATCCATTCAATATTTTCAAGATACCATTTTACTGTTTTCTCAATACCTTCTTCAAATTGTAATGATGGTTCCCAGCCCAATTCGTTTTTTAACTTCGTTGAATCAATAGCATACCTTAAATCATGCCCTGCTCTATCTTTTACATATGTAATTAAATCGTTTGATTCACCAACTTCTCTCTCTAAAAGCCTGTCTACTGTTGCTATCATAACTTTTATTAAGTCAATATTTTTCCATTCATTAAAGCCACCAATATTATAGGTATCTCCTTGTTTTCCCTTATGAAAAATAAGATCTATAGCTTTTGCATGATCATCTACAAATAACCAATCTCTAACGTTTTCACCTTTCCCATACACTGGTAATGGTTTTTTATTCACTATGTTGTTTATAAACAATGGAATCAATTTCTCTGGAAACTGATAAGAACCATAATTGTTTGAACAATTAGAGATTACTGTTGGCAAATCATAGGTGTCTTGAAAAGCTCTTACAAAATGATCTGAAGATGCCTTTGATGCTGAATATGGAGAGTGTGGATCGTATGAAGTTTTCTCTGTAAAAAGACCTTCTTCTCCTAAAGACCCATACACTTCATCTGTAGAAACGTGATAAAATAATTTATCTTCCCAATTAAAATCCCAATACTGTTTCGCCGCTTGTAATAAGCTTAACGTCCCCATAATATTAGTTTGGGCAAACGAAAACGGATCTTTAATAGATCTGTCTACATGTGATTCTGCAGCAAGATGAATTACACTATCAATTTCATAATCGATAAATACTTTTTTTACGTTATCAAAATCACAAATATCACATTTTACAAATGTGTAATTATCATTGTCTTCAACATCTTTTAAATTGGCTAAATTCCCAGCATAGGTAAGCACATCCATATTTACAATATGATATTCTGGATATTTATTAACTAATAACCGTACAACATGTGATCCAATAAACCCTGCTCCTCCAGTAACTAAAATATTTTTCATAATTTATTTCTTTTCAATTTTTTTAATACATTTTTTTAGTGATGCTCTCCAATTTAAAATCGACACATCAAAATCACTTTTAATGTTGCTTTTATTCAGTATCGAGTATGGTGGTCTTTCTGCAAGTGTTTGATAGTCTTTTGTTTCGATTGGTAACACATTACAATCTGTTTTACTAAACTCCATAATTGCAGTTGCAAAGTCATACCAAGAAGCTGCTCCTTCATTTGAATAATGATAAATTGAACCTTTTTTATTTAATTGATCATAATTAGATAAGATCTCTAAACAGGTATAGGCCAAATCTTTCGCATTCGTAGGAGTTCCCACTTGATCTGCAATTACACCAAGGGTTTCTCTTTCACCTCCTAAACGCAACATGGTCTTCACAAAGTTATTTCCAAATTCTGAATACAACCATGAAGTTCTAATTATAATCGCATTGATATCAGAGTCAATGATTATCTCTTCACCTTTTAATTTAGTTCTCCCATAAACTCCTAATGGATTTGTAAGATCACTTTCTTTATAAGGGATGTAATTCTTCCCATCAAAAACATAATCTGTAGAAATATGAATTAACTTCCCATTCCTGTTTTTTAAAACCTTTACTAAATTGGCAACTCCAACAGAATTTACTTTTTCTGCTGCATCAAACTCTTCTTCTGCTTTATCAACCTGGGTATAAGCAGCACAATTAATTATTGAATCTATATTATTTTGTAATACATAACTTTCTAATTCATTAAAATTACAAATATCAACAATTTTAGAAGTTGCAAAGAAAAAATTCATGGTTGGATATAAAGAAGATATAGATGCTACTTCAGATCCTAATTGGCCAGAGGCTCCAGTAATTAATACATTCATTATTCGAAAGGTGTTTCAAACTCATTAAATGAAGTTAGTTCTTTATCCTTACCCGATAAAAGTATTTCCTCTTTCTCTAATTGCCAATTAATATTCAAACTGGCATCATCCCACATGATTCCATCTTCATGTTCTGGAGAATAGTTATTGTCTACTTTATATGCAAAAGTAGCAAATTCACTTAACACAATAAAGCCGTGAGCAAATCCTCTAGGAACAAACAACTGTCGCTTATTCTCTCCAGAAAGCACCACAGAGACATGTTGACCATAAGTCTCAGACTTTTTTCTTAAATCTACAGCTACATCTAACACCTCTCCTTCAATACATCGTACCAACTTCGCTTGTGCAAATGGTGGCTTTTGAAAATGCAATCCTCTTAAAACTCCTTTGGATGATTTTGATTCATTATCCTGAACAAAAGTAGCTCTCCCAATGTTTTTTTCAAACGATACTTGATTGTAGGATTCTAAAAAATAACCTCTTTTATCTCCAAAGACATTGGGTTCAATTATTACAAGGTCAGAAATTCTTGTTTTTATAAAGTTCATTTTATTCTTTAATCAATTTTAATAAATACTGGCCATATCCATTTTTCTTTAATGGCTCAGCTAACTTTTTTACTTGATCAGAAGTTATATATCCCATAAAGTATGCGATTTCTTCTAGACAAGCTACTTTTAGCCCTTGTCTTTTTTCTATAGTTTCAATAAACTGTCCTGCTTCCATTAGCGAATCGTGAGTACCAGTATCTAACCAAGCAAACCCTCTTCCTAACAGCTCAACTTTTAAACTTTTCCTTTTTAAATATTCTTGATTTACTGAAGTAATTTCTAATTCACCTCTGTGAGATGGCTTTACGTTTTTAGCAATCTGTACAACCTCATTTGTATAAAAATATAAACCAACAACTGCATAATTAGATTTTGGCTCTGTTGGTTTCTCTTCTATTGATGTAACATTCCCATTAACATCAAACTCAGCAACTCCATATCTCTCTGGATCGTTTACATAATACCCAAAAACGGTAGATTTATTCTCTTTCTCTACGTTTTCTCTTGCATTTTGTAAGGTCTTCGTTAACCCACTTCCATAGAAAATATTATCTCCCAACACCAAACACACATTATCATTCCCAATAAACTCATCTCCTATGATAAAGGCCTGTGCCAATCCATCTGGGCTCGGTTGTTCTTTGTAGGATAGCTTAATACCTAAATCAGTTCCATCACCTAATAGCTTTTCGAAATTTGGCAAATCTTCTGGAGTAGAAATGATTAATACCTCTTGTATGCCTGCTAACATTAAAACCGATAGTGGATAATAAATCATCGGTTTGTCGTAAATAGGCAATAACTGTTTAGATACTCCTTTTGTTATTGGATACAATCTAGTACCACTTCCTCCTGCTAATATAATTCCTTTCATAATAACTTTATTTTAAACAATTTTTAATTGCGTTTACATACTTAGAAATCACAATCCTTTCATCGTATTTATTGATTGCTAACTTTCTTGATTCTTCCCCCATTTTTAATAGGTCTTCAAAATTACAACATAATATTTTCTCCATCTTGTCTGAGAGGTCTTCAATTGATTTTGGCTCACATAAAAACCCATTAACTCCATCAACAACAGTTTCTTTACAACCTGGCATATCAGTTGTAATTATAGGTCTTCCTGTGCCCAGAGACTCTAACAAACTTTTAGGAGTCCCTTCTCTATAATAAGATGGAAGCACAACAACATCACTCTCTTGAATTACCGACTTAACATCATCTGTTTTTCCTAGATACGTAATAAATTCTGGAGAACACAACTTGTCAAGATCTGTTTTTTCAATAGCATTTGGATTATTAACCCCCAGCTCTCCTAAAAGTTGAATTTGAAAATCATACCCTTTATTTCTCAATATCTTTGACGCTTCTATTAACTCAACGATTCCTTTTGGATATATCATACGAGCTATTAATAGAAAAGTGATATTTTTAGTTTTGGTTATTGGAATATATGGAAACTCTTCTAAATTCACTCCAGAACCAGGAAGTAATTCAGAAATATTTTTAGCAACAATATTATTTTTAGTTAGCTCTTCTAAATCATCTGGGTTTTGAAAAAATACGGTACTTGCTTTTTTTTGAGAAATTTTAAAGAGGCCTTTAAATAATGTCCTTGCTAAAATTCCTTCTGTAAATAAAGTTCCCATACCTGCAACAACATTATTAACACATGAGATCCCTAAACTTGAAGCTGCCAGAGTCCCATAAATATTAGGTTTAATGGTGAAATTTAATAAAACATCTAGGTTTATTCCTTTTAATGTTTTCTTAATTCTTTTTAGCAAAAGTACATCAGAAATTGGGTTTTTGGATTTAGAATCCATTTCTATATGGTGAAATATACAACCTAATTCTTCTAATTTACTTGAGTAATCATCATAAGGAGCAATTGCATGAACTTCATAATTTTCTTCAATTAGTTTTATAATTAAGTTTTTTCTAAAGTTATAAATGTACCACGATGTATTTAACAATATACCTATTTTCTTTTTCATTGATTTATTTTATTTCTATTCCTTAATCATTTATTTCAACTGATTAGCAATTCAATTACTAAAAGTATAATTAAATAAATTCTTTATAAACCTCAATATATGAATTTGCCATCTTTTCACAAGAATATAATTGCGATTTATTCTTCCCCTTTTTAGAAACCCCTCTATAAAAATGTTCATCATCTAAAAGCTTTAAAATAAGTTCAGCTAAATCATTATAATCTCCATGTTTAAAGAGTAACCCGCCATTTTTCACAACCTCTGAAAGACCTTTAACGTCTGTTCCAATAAATGGGGTTCCAGAAGCCATAAACTCTACTGCTGTCAACCCAAATCCCTCCCAATTAGATGATTGAACTCCAATGTCAGAAAGAGCCATTAAATTAGGAATATCATTCCGATTACCTAAAAAATGAACTATATTACTCAATGAGTGCTCTTCTACAATTTTTCGCATATCAATAAGAGTTTTTCCTTCTCCAGCAAATAGTAAAACTACATCCCGTCTTTTATTAGCTACAATCCTGAAAGCTTTAATAAGAGTTTCGTGATCCTTTTGCTCAGAAAATCTAGATACCATTAAAATAACTCTTTTATTGATATAATCATCCATTGGTAAAGGTTTAGCAGATGAGTATTCTTCAATATTTATTCCATTACCAATTGTACAAAATCTACCCATATCATTTTCAAAAGATAACCACTCAAGTAGGTTTAATTCAGTATCCTTACTTATTGAAATAATCTTAGAATAACTTTCATAAATGATTTTTTCCAAATACTTAAAATATTTTTTATCTCTTCTTTTGTTTGATGTACTATGTTCTGTATAAAAAAAAATCTTTTGGGGATAAAAGAACTTTATAACTGACATAAAATATAATGCAGGAAATAAGTGCACATGAATATATTTAAATTTTTTAATTATTTTATTGATTGAAAAAATGTTAATTGGGTTATAAATATTTGACTTACCTAATAAAACAACAGATACTTCATTTTTAACTAGATATTCAATAAATATTTTATTAGCAGATCCAATCACAAGTAAATGAATCTCATTTCCTTTTTCTTTCAATTTAGGTAATAAATCTTTCAATAATTTCTCAGCTCCTCCAATATTTAATGTCCCTATAACATGAACTATTTCCATAATCTACATACTCTATATTATATTATTACTCACGTTTAAACAAGTCAAACTAAATGCCTACAACTTATAGTTTAAATACTATTTAATTACATTTCTTTTTTTCCTATATTCATTTGCTATTTCTTCATCATAATCAATACCAGTAATTATAATTTCCTTAAAGATTGGAATATTATGAATCGCAGAAGAAAAAAAAGTAATTCCTTTATTAATTTTTTTTTCAATAAACAATAAATTTAAAATTTCTATCGGAAAACTCCCGTCAATTATTGTTATTGATCTATCAAATTTAATGCTTTCGTAGTTCGTTTTTTCCCTAGGATGAGGTTTTATAATAACACTATCATCAATAGAAGTAAACTCATTTATAATTCTTTTATACAGTTTTATTTTATGTTCTTCTAAAACGAATCCATCTTCAGATAGTGGCTGTGTAAAAATAACCACACTTTTTTCAGTCCTTATTCCCTCTAAAAAAGTTAATACATAATTATCTTTGATAAATATCTTTTTAAGTTTTTTATTCAAATTTTCACCGACATTTTCATATAGAGCAGGTAAATCTAATTTACTAGACTTGTTTTGTAAATGATTAGGCAATTTATTGGGGTGTTGAACAAGTATTTCATGAGTCGACTTATGATTAATAATCTCAAAAGGAAAATTATATATTCTAGAGGCAATACACTTAACAACAGGTAGTTTGGTTTTCAAATATGTTTGATAGCCATCTTCTATAAACCGAACATTATTCTCTTTAAATTTTATTACAAAATATCTCTCAATAGTTTTTACCCCTAAAAACATATTAAATTCAGAATTTTGAAAAAACTCACCAAAGTCAATTAAAGCATTGCATTCATTTTCACAGGTGCTCAATAATAAATTATTTAAGCTAAAGGGCAAAATGCTTTTTTTAATGTTCTTTTTATATTTTAATTCAATTTTATCATCCTCAAAATAAATTATTTGAATACCATGAAATACAGAAATTAAAATAGATTTGTAATAAATTAAGTTAGGGGTTAAAATTATTATTACATATTTTGATTTTGATTTATTAATTAATAATAAAGCTACAAATAAATGAAATACTGTAAAGCAAATAAAGGTTTGGTTCTTTTCTGGATTCAATCTCATAATACATTTTAATAATTAATTGCAAATGATTATTTACTCATTTCAATCTTTATTCTTTTCCTCAAATTGTTAATTATATAAATTGAGGCCAATATTATTGTGAAAAGTAAATTATCTGTTATAAAATCAAACAAATTATCTCTTGGTATATAAATAATATATGGTAAGTACAGTAGTAAAATGACTTTTCCCCAAAACTTACTATTAAGTGCAACATTTATCCACCTAGTAAAAGAAAAGCCAATAAACACCCCTCCTAACAACTGCCCAATTTCACCAGCAACAGCATAAAGCTGAGCAATATAAGAGCCACCTATACCTAAGCCTCTATAATAAAGGTCTCTATTAACTGTGTCGGAAATATAATTTGAAAATATTTTATACTCTCTTGCCCTAGATATGAAAACATTTGATGAATTACTTCCAAAAAAATTAACATCAAAATACCGCCGAATATTACCAAAAAGATCAACAAAATTATAATTCAATTGATCAACAAAATCAATTGTATAACCGATTACTTGGATGGACACTCCCTGCGAATAAAAAAAAAGCGTAAAGTCAAAACTCTCACTAGTAATTTCTTTTGAATTTCTAAAGTACCCCATAATAATTGCAATACTTAATCCAAAAACACCATAAGTTATAATTTTTCTTAAATTCAATTTTATACCTCTGCTATAAAAAACAAACCAAAGTACAACTAGTATAAAAGAAAAAGCTGGACCTCTTCTACCATCAGCTATTAAGACTAAAAATAAAAAAAGAGTTGAAACAATAATTAAAATATTTTGTTTCTTATCGGGTTTACTAATTAAAAATATAAAATACCCAAAAAAACAACATATTGAAAATAAAGAAATAATAAAAGAATCAGGAACACTTACATTTCCTAGGTTAAGTGCTCTATAACCCTCGGTTGCTAGTATATAAATTGTAACAATCAATTTATACAGTACAATTGGGAAACCTATAATAAATAATCGTTTGCCTATTTTTAAAAGGTTTAAATTCTCATCAACTTCTTTGTTTTTTTTTATAGTAATCCTTTCAAAATTAGACCCTAATAAAAACGAAATAATTGCAATGTTAATGTTTATTAATATTTTGAAGCTCGTATAAAAACTAAAGTGATACGAGGAATAAAAAACGGTAGCGTTAAAAGGTTCATAACCTAAAACATCTAAGAATATTCTTGGTGTTAGAAAGAAAAAAACAGAAAATAAAAATAAATTATGAGGGTTAATCCAATTTTGATAACTAACCTTGAAACAATAAAAACCTAGCATCAAATTAATTACAATCGAATACTTACACGATTCAATAGCAATTTGCTCATCTAAATTCCATAACAAAATAGTTAAGAAAAGAAAAGCAAATTGAAAATATGCAATTAACCTAATTCTAGGCATATATTTTATGTAAATTAATGTTACAATTTAAAAAAATGAACCTATAACATTTATTATTTTTTATTCTTTAACTTCTCTCTTTGAACTTTTTCTATTTCTAAAATATCTTCATTTTTATATGTCAATGCCTTATTAACAGCCTTAAGATCCCTAACTAACTTACGAAGACCGGCAGGTTCAAGTGAAGCCGAATGATCAGTCCCTTTCCATGTTCTATCTAAAGTATAATGCCTTTCAATCCATGTAGCTCCTAAGTTATATGCAACAACATCTACAGCTATTCCCAAGTGATGACCAGAAAAACCTATCTCTTTAATTCTAGATCCATATTTTTCTTTTAATCTCGTAATTTCATACAAACATACATCCTCAAATGGCACTGGATATCCAGAGGTACATGCATATAAAACAATGTCTTTATTCCTACCTTTTTCTTCAAAGAAAGAAATCAGATCATCTATTTCATTTTTAGTAGTCATTCCTGTAGAAACATGAATCTCTCCAAAATAATTTTCACACAACCATCCAAGCATTTCATAATTATTATTGCAGGCAGACGGGATCTTTATTAATTCAGGATTTAAACTCGCAATTTCTTTTGCAGAGGTTAAATCCCAAGTTGACGTAGAGTATACTACCCCCAAATCTTTACAAAACTCCATTAATTCTTTATTCTGCTCTACATTAAACTCTAAGAACTCTCTGTGAGCGCCATAAGTGTTTCCATAAGAATTTGCAGGATTAGGGTGTGGGGCATTATATTGCTCTTCTGTTAACAGTTCTTTATTATGTCTTTTTTGAAATTTTACAACATCAACATTACAAAAAATCTTAGCTACTTTGATTAGTTCTTTTGCTATTTCAATATCTCCTTTATGGTTGCAACCTATTTCTGCAATTACTTTTGCTTTTTTCATCATTTTTTTATTTAAATCTATTATTATATTTTATTATAAACTCTGTTGTTTCTCTAACTGCTTTATCTCCTCCTTGATTATTTAATATAATATCGCAGTAAGACTTAATTTTTAAAACCGCATCATTAGGGCACAGCCCCCAAGCTACTGAACTTAAATTCACCAAATCATTTATATCATCTCCAACATATGCAACTTGATTACGGCTTATTCCTTTTTCAATCAATATATCGTTCAGTCGTGAATATTTATCTTTAACACCTAGGTACAAATTTTTCGAAATATTTAATTTTTTCATTCTAGAAGTAACAATTTCAGAGTTTTCAGAAGTCATAACTATAACTTCAACTCCAGCCATTTTTAAATTCTCTAACCCCATTCCATCCCTTAAGGAAAAAGACTTGGACAACTCCCCTTTATTACCTACACTTACTTTTCCATTTGTAAAAACACCATCAACATCTAAAACTAACAATTCAATTTTTTGAGGGTTTTGCTTATTTAGGTTTAGTTTATTCAATAAAAGATTTTCTATTATTAGTAAATCACTTGGCTCATCTATCTCTGTTAGTGTCTCTTCTAACATTTCAACAATACCAATATTACCTCCTAATCTATTCTTAGAAATTAAAAATTGCTCCTTAGATGTAACATAGACGGCACCATTCTCTACATATAGTCCATCAAAATCTTGTCTTCTAGGCCTTGATTTATAATCATAATTTAAACTTTCCCCCTCTTTACTCCAAATAAATCTTTTTGTATTTACAACTGTTAAAGCCGAATCAAAATCATTATTTATGACTTTATCTAAAATCAAATTAATGTCACCTTTGGAAATTAAAGGAGATGTAGCCTGAATTAACGTGATTAAATCAAAATCAAATTTAATTTTGGAAGCAAATTCAAACATTGCATCTTCTGTACTTGCAATATCGGTAGCGTTTTTGTCATCACGCAAAAGAACTTTCACTTTAGAGCACCAGCCATATTCAGCTGTTACCTGACGAATAATTTCCTCATCATCAGTAAAGATATAGATTTCATCTAATTCAGATAATATTGCTTCTCCAAGGGACCATTGGTATAATGCTCTTCCTAAGATTTTAATTTTATTTTTATTGGGAATACTTTTAGACCCTTTTCTTAATGGTATAACTGCAACTGATTTCATTAAATTAATTTATGTTTTTTACATCCGTAATATTGATATAACGATAAAAAAGCCTCTACTGACACCGCTAGTAGAGCCATGTTAAAAAGATTTATCCCGTCAAAATAGTAATAAATAGAAAGTGATAACAGGTAAAATATCGAAGTCACTGACATTGATTTAACTAAAAACCTACTATGACCAAAAGTTACCAGAACCTGTGTACCTAAAAAGGTACTAAAAGTAATTGGAATTACACTTAATAATAAAATCCTAACAATCTCTATTGATGGTAACATTTTATCACCTCCTAATATTAATATCGGGTATTTGGCGAATATAATTAAAACTGCGACTAAACAAATCATTATCAACGAAGAATATCTTAATATTTTTTTTATAAATAGAATATTTTTTTCTTTACTAACTTTTGGAAAAAGAGTTTGTGAAAGGATATTAATTGGTATTTTAACAACTGCAACTATTTTATTAGCAAGGTCAAAATAGGCTAATTCAATTTTCCCTAAAAACAGCCCAATAATAACAGCACTAGTATTAACATAGATTTGTGCAGCAACTCTAGTTCCAAAAAGTGGTAAGCTTTCATAAAAATAACCTTTTAATATGTGAAAAGGTTGAGTTTTAAACTTCACTTTCTTTACTGCAAAAATAATATACAATGAAACAATACCACCTAGAAAAGCACCAATCGAATTAATAAGTGGTACATAAATGAAATCCGATTTAAAATTAATAACACTAAAAATAAGCATCAAAGATATTGATTTAGAAAATATATTCACATAAGTTATATATTTCATTTCCTCTATCCCTTGAAAAAACCATATAGGAAAAAGCAACTCATTAAAGCACAAACCAAATGAAAACATCAACAGCAATTTTGTATCATCAGTGAAATCAGCAAAAAAGATTAAAATCAACAAAACAATTAATGAGCCAATCCATAAGCAAAATTTCAAAATTATTACTGAAGAAACTATTTCAGATAACTTTTTTTTATTATTTCTTTCAATAGATATTTCTTTTGTTGCTGAAATATTAAACCCAAAATTAATTACTATTGAAAAAAAGGAAATAATTGTTTGAGCAAAAACAACACTTCCATAAAATTCAGCACCTAAAACCCTAATTAGATAGGGGTAGGTAATTAATGGTAGCACTAATACAAAAACCCTAAGAATAGCTAAATATGAGAAATTCACAAACAACGATCTATTGTTCTTAACTATTTTTCTAATTTTTCTCATCATTTATTCATTTAACAATCAATAAGAAAAAAATCTCATTTAAATTAAAACTAGTCAACACTTTGATTATTTAAGACCTTCTTTAATACACTAACATATTTTTTAACAAACAACAATCCAACGCCAATAATTACACCAAAAAATGTCCAAACAAATAAAATTAAAAACCTTTTGGGGCTAGATTTTTCTATAGGAATAGTTACTGGCTCTAGGATAGTAAAGACAGGTGTATCTTCCTTTACTTGAATTTTTTGTGTTTCTAATTGTTTTGCTAATTCCGAATAAACACCATAAGATAAATCATATTCCGTTTTCAGGGTTTGTAATTTTGTTTTAGCAAATGCAGTTGTAACATTCTGATTACGATCTGTAAACCTCGCCAAATTTCCTTGAATTTCCTTGAACTCTTTCTCCTTTTCTATGTAGCTTTCTTGTATAAACAATAATTGTTCAGAAGATTTTAAAATTTTAAGTTTAATTATATATTGCTGCAATAATTGCTGAGCTTGCTCCGTAAGTTCTGCCGAAGCCAATGCTTCTGGCATGGTCAAAGCCAAACTAATATAACCATCTTTATCATTGACATTTATAGAAATTTGCTCTCTTAATTGCTTTATCAGTTCATGCTGCTGATTTGTAATCCTAAGTATTTCACTTTCAACTACTTTATCTTCTTCATTTAACGGCCTCAGTGCTTTAACTATTGTTTTTGGTAAGCCTAGTGTGTATTCTTTTAAATAACTTAAAAAACCAGGACGATAAATGTTTGTATAATACTCACTATAAGTAACATGTGTGTTTTGCCCTTTGATACTTAAAGGGGTTTGCAACAGTTCCAGCTGGAAAGAAATACTGTTTACTATTTTGGGGTATAGCATCGGAGATATGCCCGAATCACTTCCCAAGCCTCCTAAATTAATTCCTGCCATCGCTGCTAATCCGCCTAAATTACTACCCAATTTAGATGTCTCTTTTGTTTGTGGCAAGAAGGTTGTAGAAGAAGTATACTCTTTTTGAGAAAAAACTGCAATTATCAGGCCTATAATTATAAAAATCATAGTGGTTTTAAAAACTTTTTTTCTCCCAACCCAAATAATTTTCAATAAAGTTAAAAAATCAACCTCTTTTTTATCAAAAGAAAACTGTTTTGATTTGGTTGTCGCTTTTGTCATAGCAAATAATTTAAATTAAATTCATTTTTTAAAAACCTACTTTGTCAAAGACTGAATTATCAAGCCCATAGTTCCAATAGCAGATGTAATACCTAGAATTTCTTGTAACGACATCCTTCCTTTAGATTCAGCCTTTGCAGGTACAAAAATTACTGATCCTGGTTCTATTTTAGGATAGGTTTTAAAGAAAAAATAATTCTTCACGGTTTTAATTTCTCCATTACTATAGACCACAAATATTTTTCCTTTTTTAGCCTTTTGAGAAAAACCTCCCGAATTACTAATATAATTTCTCAGACTTTTAGTTTTATCAAATCTCACTAAAGATGGAGAAAGAACTTCACCCATTACCTCAATGGTTTGTTTTTCTGAAGGAATTAACAATTCATCTCCTTCTTCAAGAATCAAATCATATCTAGATCTCAAACCTCCTTTTTTCAATATTTTCCCTAGTTCAATTCCAATCTTGTATGATTTCTTTTCAAGAATTGTAGTATTAGAAATTGAATCTTTCTCGTTAATTGCTTTTAATGTTTCTAACAATTTAACATCATTCTCTGTTTTCTTTCTTCTATATAAAGTAGCACCTTTAACATATGCAAAAGAAGTTAATCCTCCTGCTCTTCTAATTAGATCAGAAATTCTCTCGTTCTTATTTGAGATGATATAATTTCCTTGAAACTGAACCTCTCCTTTAACTTTTACTGCTTTCTGATTTGCATAGCCTTTCAAGTATCTTACATTAACTATGTCAAATGGTTGCAAATAAAACGGTTCTCCTTTATTTATTTCTAAATTACCTTTTGAAGACAAATTAAAATTCTCACTCAAGGTTTTAAAACTCCCATCTTTTAACCTTCTAGAAACATTTATAGTTTTAGAATCTCCTCCTTCAGTTAAGCCTCCAGACAACGCAATAACATCTTCTATTTGCAAGTTCTTTACAAAATCAAGTACTTGCGGTGTGTTCACTGCTCCTTGAATCGTTATTATTTGCTTTTCTCTTAAATCTTCTTTATGAAAAATTCTAATTTCATCTTTTGATTTCAAAAGGATATTGCTAGAGCCCTTTAAGATTTCAGAAACTGAAAAAGCAATATTCTCTTTATCAGTGTCATCATGAAACCTTACTAGCACTCCTCTATTTAAGAAAGCTTCATCAGTAATACCATCTGCTTTTTCTAATAAATTCTCCAGAGTCATCCCTTCTTTAAACTCATAATTTCCAGGCCTGTATACTTCACCTGTAATTACAACCTTATTCATAAACTTATCAGCAACTTCTTGAACAATAAATTTATCACCCGCATTTACCAAAAACTCAGAAGCCTTTTTCAATTGAACTTCTTTAACTTCTCTTTGTTTACCATTAACTCTTTCTACAACTAGCAACTCTGTATAGGCATCTGAAGTAAATCCTCCAAAAAACTGAATCAAATTATGTAATGATTCTCCTTCTTTTAATTCATATTTCCCTGGACGCTTTACAGCTCCTTCAACAGAAACTAAATTCTTATAAGGTCCAATGATAATAACATCTTGGTCTTGTATTTTTAAATTTCCTTTTTCAGACCCCGATAATAAATAGTTGTAAATATCAAAAATAGCAATAGTTTTTTCGTCTCTTATTAATTTTATATTTCTAAATGTTCCTTGTTTTGTAGGTCCGCCTGCAGCATACAACGCATTTAAAACGGTTGATAAGGAAACCAACGAATAAGTTCCTGGTACTTTTACCTCCCCAACAATATTTATCTGAACTGTTCTAATCTTACTTAGATTAAGATTTGTGTAAATTTTAGTATAACTTGAGATTGCTGCTCCAATACCTGCATGCTTTTTTTTCAGTCGAGATTTAATTTTCCCCTCCGCTTTTTCAATTGACAAGCCACTAACATAGATAAATCCAACTCCTTCAATTTTTATCGCTCCTTGATTATTTATTGTTCCTTTATAAGAAATCTCTGTTGCTCCCCACAAATCAATAATCAGCTCATCACCAGGACCCAATTGATAATTTTTTGGAACTGCAACATTTATATTAGGTGTAAATGTAACTTTAGGATTATTAAAGAAGTCATAGCCAAACAACAAGTCTTTTTCGATAATGCTATCAGTTGGTATTTCATTTCCTTTCAATCCGAAACTGTCAGTATTTAATAAATCACCCTCTGAGGTTTTGATTTTTGTGTTTTTATTTGCATTTGACAATTCTTGAATCCTTCTTTTGAATTCAGTAATTTTCAAAGAAGAAACTCCTTGATATTTTGCCAGAACATCAATTTGCTCCATGGTATATCCTTTCTTCTGAATGGCTTCCCAATACAAAGAAACTTGACTATCTGTTAATTTACTAACATCTAGTTTTTTTAGTTGGCTTAAATCTTGGGCTGAAGCAATTGTTGTAAAACAAAAAAAGAAAACAAGTAGAAAGGACTTAATGCACTGATTCATCGTTAAATTATTTTTATAACTTATTAAAATCTAAAACAGCAGAATAACATGAAACTTAATATTTATTTTAAGTTAAATGTAATTTTAGCAATTTCAAGCTCCAAATGTACTGATTTTCCTAGAACTATACAGTTATTTTTTTATTAAAGTAACTAAAAAAACATTCCTTTTATTATTGAGGAAGTTTCTGTTTATAGGAAGAAGCGATGGCAATGACTCTGACTTTGACTATGACGAAGACTAAGACTAAGACTAAGACTTTCACCTAGACCTAGACCTTAGACAAAGACGCAGACAATGTCGAAGACCTTGACTCAGACTCAGACTGAGACTGGAACTATGACAAAGACTAGATTTTTGTAAAGCCTGTACTGAGCTTGTCGAAGTATTCAGCAATGGAAAAGAAAATGAGAAAAAACACCACCTCTTATTTA
>MAAC01018249.1_pt1 | contig 37577 bp, 31 predicted proteins | sample 1115981 | NCBI WGS metagenome assembly MAAC01 (sample SAMN04961126, study PRJNA320927) | seawater metagenome | isolation source: sample BD02T64 sea water enriched with oil for 64 days | place: USA:Gulf of Mexico | collected 2013-07-27 | reverse complement strand
GATTTGCGATTTGATGTCGTTTATCGATACCCCATACCATCTCACCTGTTAAGTGACCCTCTTCGAATACATCAGGTTTTGATGAATATATGCTCCAATGCGGTTAAGTTTACCGATGAGGGGAGTGTGATGTTGATTGTTTCTTGGGATGACGAGATAAATAAATTGAAGTTCGAAGTTGTTGATAGCGGCCTTGGAATTAGCGAACAAATAGAAGAGAATCTTTTTCAGATTTTCAATCAAGCAGACACCTCAGCAACGCGTCAACATGGTGGTGCGGGTCTCGGTTTGGCAATATCTAAACAACTTGCCATGATGATGGGGGGGGATATAAGTGTATTAAGTAATCCTGGTATAGGTAGTGTTTTCACGTTTACAATTTCCGGTCATTTTCCGCAAAATATGATGTGGATTAGACAAGATGATTTGTCTGATCTCAATTCAGATACCGTGATTAGTTCAATAAAGAGTGTGGGCGTGCGTGAAAAAACAGGTTCTGATAAAGCTCCCTTGTTAATAGGATCGGTGTTGTTAGCGGAAGATAACGTAGTAAATCAGAAATTGATTGAGCGCGTCTTAAAGAAGTTTGGGCTTGATGTGGTTGTAGTGTCTGACGGTGTTGAAGTGTGTGATTATTGCGACGACTGTTGTAGTAATAACGAGGCAATGCCGGATTTTGTGTTAATGGATATTAATATGCCAAATCGCGATGGGCTGGAGGCGACGAAATATTTGAGAAGTAAACAATATGCCTTGCCAATATATGCATTAACTGCAGAGACAAGTAATGCAGAAATTAGCAAAGCATTGGATGCAGGGTGTGATGGGTTCCTCACTAAACCGCTGGATAGAAAGCTACTCTTTAACGCGCTCGCAGAAAACTTGCTCTGGAAACTTCCCGAGAGCAAGTAGTTTGATTGAACCATTTACGTGGCGCCATTCACCTAGAGCCATCACTGCAGCATCACTACAGCAAAGAGGTGCTCTATGCAGAAGCCGCATCGCTAGGAGTGTAGGCTTTTTCTTTATTGGGTTCTTTATAGTTTTTAACTAACTTCATGACCTGCCCAGCTTTTAGACCTTGCATGGCACAGGTTGTCATCATTCCTGCCATCAGTGCGCCCCCAACACCTGCCGTCATTACATCAGACCCGGTCATAAATAATCCTTTTACTGGCGTTACTGGGTGTAAGAAAGGTTTCTTAAATCGATCAACAAAATGATCCAGTGCTAACATCTCTCCAGCGCTATTTTTCTGATACCAGTTAGTTGAGAGTGGTGTTGATAGTTCGCAATAGTCGAGCTTATCGCGTAGTTGCGGATGACGTTCATATAGCTTTTCTAATAAACGTTGTGTGAAATCTTCTTTAAGGGTTTCATAATCTTCACCGCGCTTTTGCCACTGGCTGTTTTCCCATTGTTTAAACCAGTCCATTTTTGCAGGTGTGACAACTTCAACGGTTGATTTTCCTGGAAAGCGATTTTCCCAGTCAGGGTCTTTAGAAGAGGGGAAGGATATATAAACTAATGGAAACTCTGCATTCGGGTCGTTATTGTAAGCTGCTAAGTTGCCTTCATGGTCGCCACTCGGGTATATCCATAAATTGGTGCTAGATAATCCTAGTTCTTCCGCCGTACCTTTAAATCCAGCGTAGATACAAAGGTGGGCACTAGAACGTTGTACTTGTTGACACCAATCATCAACACCAAGACGTTGCTGCACATCATCGGGCAATAGTTTTTTAACGGTATTATAGAAACCGGCATTACTGACGATATTATCGGCTTTTAGCTCAGTACCATCTGCCATACGTACACCGTATGCACGATTATTTTCAATTAGAATTTTATCAACATCAGCGTAGGTAAATACTTCTCCGCCACTTTTTTGAATAGTGGGAATGATGCTGCGGGCGATTGCTGATGCACCACCTACGGGATAGGCGCCACCAGCGAGATAATGTTTGGCGATCAAAGCATGCATTAAAAAGGATGCATCTGCGGGTGCTTGGCCATAGTTACCCCATTGACCCGTTAATACTGAAATCAGTTCTTGGTTTTGGGTTAGGTTTTCTAACACTTCGCGAGTGGTTTGAAAAAACACCTTTGGAACCAGCATCGGACGGATTTTGTTATAAGCGCTTGCTAACCAGGGAGCCATGCCTTGGCCTGCAAAAAATTTTGGTGTATAGCGGCTAACATCTCTAATAAGATCGATGTACTGATGGATAACCTTCTCTTCATTGGGAAAGTTTTCTATCAGCATTTTTGAAAAATTTTCTCGTCCTGCAACAAAGCTATATTGCTTATCACCAATAATCACGCGATCGTATTCGTCATCCATAGCGGCCCAGTCTAAGCGTAGAGGGTCGATGAACCTCTCCAACGTAATGAACACCAACATCCCACTCGTAACCTTCGCGCTCATAAGCGTGAGTGTAACCTCCAGCGGTATAGTGTTGTTCTAAGACACAGACTTTTTTACCTAATAAAGAAAGGAAAGCAGCATTTGCAAGGCCTCCAATGCCAGAGCCAATGATGATGGTATCGTAATGACTTTCAGCGCGTTTGGCGCGAAAACGTTTGCCAGTTCTTACTTTAACTTTAGCCATGGAGGGTGCCCTCTTGGGTGACTGTGAGAGTCTTGTTGGGTGCTTGGGGTTATGTCGCAAGCAATCAATCGTTATGCAATTTTTTGAGTATGACTTTATGTTATTGTTCTTTGCCCTCATATGCAACTATTTGCATAGCAAATTACGTGGCATTTATGGGGTAGGTTTGTGTACTTTTATGTCCTGGCTAGGTTTTTAGGGGTTGGTATTGGCCGTTTTCTGATTGAGGGCTAGAACCCTCTTTACTGAAACGATAAACTAGGCCTTACGGAAAAGGCATTAATATGAGTAAACAGAAGTCAAAAACACGGTATCTCGCGGGGTATTCTCCAGATTTGGTAACCCAGATTGAAGATATGTTATTGGGAGGCCGGTTAGCGGATTATTTATTGAAGCGTTACCCTGATACACACCAAGTCGCATCGTCTAAATCATTGTATGCTTACACGTTAGATCTAAAGAATCGCTACCTTCGGCAATCCTCACCTCTGAGTAAGGTGATTTATGACGACAAAATTGATGTGATTCACAATGCACTTGGGTTGCATACATTCGTCTCTCGCGTGCAAGGAGCTAAATTAAAAGCGAAAAAAGAGATCCGAATCAGCACAGTTTTCAAAAAAGCCCCAGAACCATTTTTGCGTATGATTGTCGTCCATGAGTTAGCGCATATTCGAGAGAAGGAACACAATAAGGCGTTTTATAAATTGTGTGAGTATATGGAGCCCAATTATCACCAGTTGGAGTTTGATTTACGTGTTTATCTAACGTATATCGATCAAGTGGGGCCTTTATGACGGCGAAACTTGGCGGGAGTCATGCCTGACCAGCGTTGAAAAGCACGAATAAAACTAGCGGCTTCTTTGTAGCCGAGTTTAAGGGCGATGTCGTCGATGGATTCTTTCCCTTGTTTTAGATATTGCTGGGCTTTTTCATATTTAGTTGCATCAATGATTTTTTGAAATGAACTCCCTTCATTTTTGAGTTTTCGTCGTAATGTTCGTTCTGAAAACCCCAAAGTGTCTGCAACTTCTGTAGCGTTTGGGTAGTTGTTGTGAAATAAACTCAAATGGTTTTTTACGGCGGGGGACAGTTGATCTTCGCTACCTCGTAAACTTTCGAGTAATTGATCGCATTGGCTAGTGTATAACCCGCATGCGGCTTTATTGGTTGAGGGGAAGGGGCGTTGTAATTCTTCGTTTGCAATATAAAAGCGTGCTTCTGGTTGGTCGTAGATAATAGGGCAGCTGTAGCGCTTTTCTATCGTCGCCGCATTGTCGGGTTTAGGATAAGGGAGCCATAGTTCGGTCATGCTGATATTAAGATTCATGTAGGCTCGTAAATCCTCGATGAGCCTGTAAGTACCAGAAATATCTCTATCAATAATAAAGCGCTGCACTTTTTCTGGTAATTGGTGTGGTAAATAACATAATGCACTCGTATCACTGAATATTTTAAGTGATAGCTCACCGTATAAATACGTTAGCTTTTGATACTTTACCCCTATTTGAGTCGCCTGGAAGGGCGTTTCGCAACTCATTAGTAACATCCCTAGTGGCCCGTATCCCGCCAGGCTGAATATGGCACCTACTGAGATACCCGCATCGTTACTCGGAATGTAATCTACAAGGTCGTTGAGTATGGCAAGTTCGGTCGCGATATCTATATGTGCTGTAGGGTCTAGGTTTGCGCTGGTTAGGCCATGCTTTTTTAGCAGCGTGTCTACGTTGACATGCTCTTTTAGGGCTTCAAAGGCGTAGGTGAGGCCTAAAACGGATCGTTTGCTCATAGGGCATATTCTAATAAGAAAATGGCTTGATTAAATTGCATGGTTAAATGGCTTAGTTAAACTGCTTGGCCGAATTTATCAATTTATTGCCTGAATATACCCTATGAAGCAGAGGGTTAAAAGGCATACACTGGTTTTGTTCGTAATAACTAACAACTAAACAGGCTATGCCATGAATGCAAAAATGAAATCAGTCGATACCTCAACACCCTTGAACAAGTCTGTTAAACGGGTGGAAGCTGCCATCGTAGGGGCCGGGTTTGGTGGTCTTTGTATGGCCATTAAATTACAGGAAGCAGGGATCACTGATTTTGTTATATTGGAAAAGGGCGCTGATGTCGGAGGTACATGGAGAGACAATACTTACCCTGGTGCTGCGTGTGATGTCCAGTCTCATATGTATTCTTTTTCGTTTGAAGGTAACCCCGATTGGTCAATGCGCTACCCTGGCTGGAAAGAAATCCAAGACTATATTCAGCGTACAACGGATAAATACGGTATTCGGTGTTATGTGCAATATAACGCTGAGGTTACTGGGGCTGAGTTTAATGAAAAGACGGGGCGTTGGTTGGTAAGGCTAGGTGATGGTAGCCAGCTAGATGCTAAGCATTTTATTCTAGCAACAGGGCCTTTACATGTTCCGTCGATTCCAGACCTTCCCGGGTTAAAAGGTTTTAAAGGAAAAACCTTCCACTCCGCACAATGGGATCATGATTATGACCTGAAAGGTAAGAATGTGGTGTCTATTGGTACGGGGGGAAGTGCTATACAGTATTTGCCAGAAATCGCTCCAGATGTAAAAAAATTATCGGTATTCCAGCGTTCGCCTGCATGGGTATTACCAAGGGATATGAGGGGTTATAGTGATTTTGATAAAAAATTATTTAAAACATTTCCACTCACTCGTAAATTACATCGGTTACGTTTGTATGCAACAAACGAGTCGAGAGTACTGCCGATTATTCATGCACGTTTAGCGAAGTCATTTCAATTTTTAGCCAAAGCATATTTGGATTATCAGGTAAGGGACAAAAAATTGCGTAAGCAATTAACGCCGGACTATACCATTGGTTGTAAACGTGTGTTGATATCCAATAAATATTTTCCCATGTTTAGCCGTGATAATGTTGATTTGATAACCGACGGTATTCAAGAGATTCGTGAGAATTCCGTTGTCGATTGTAATGGTGTGGAGCATCCAGCGGACGCCATTATCTTTGGTACTGGTTTTGTGACGGATCCTCGTGTTTACATGAAAGATTTTACGTTAACGGGGTTGCCTGGTCATGATATTCACCAAGATTGGAAAGAGGGCGCAGAAGCCTATTACGGTATTAGTGTTAGCGGTTATCCGAACATGTTCCAGCTAGTTGGGCCAAATACCGGATTGGGTCATAACTCCATTATCTTCATGATAGAAAAGCAAGTGGATTACATTGTGAAATGTATGAACACAATGAAGAAAAAAGGCGCTGGGTATATGGACTTGAAAGCGGGCGTACAAAAGAGTTTTAATGATGAAATTCAGCAACGGCAGGTTGGTACGGTATGGGCGTCAGGTTGCCAAAGTTGGTATCAGCAAGCAGATGGTCGTAATGTTGTGATTTGGCCGGGAACAACGTTGCGTTATCAACACGAATTAAAGAATGTAGATTTTAATGTGTACGACTGGGTGTCGGTCAGTAAAAATTCGGCTGAGGGTATACCTGCAAGCAACTCAGCGAAACCACAGATGGCGTGATTACACGTTATCGGGTGTGATATAGCATAATTGATCGTGATATAGTCTGCCCCTAAAGAGCCTGCTTAAAATAATGTGTTTTGAGTACGAAGGGTTCAATTAGGGGTTTTGTATGGTTGTGTTGATTGAGAAATATTCGCGTGTATTGTATGTCTTCGTTGGCGCTTTAATCTGTATTTTTTATTCCACGCTAAGTTATGCCGAGTGGTATAAAAAAGACGCCGCGGTAATGAGTACATCTATTCGCGTTGAAATATGGCATAAAAATCCCCAGCAAGCTGACGTTTTGTTGGAATGGGTGGTGGAAGAAATGCGAAGGGTTGATCGGCTGATGAGCCCGTATAAACCTGAAAGCGAGTTGGCAATTATTAATAGCCAAGCCTCTGTTCATCCCGTTGTAGTGTCCCCTGAACTGTTTTCTTTAATACAGCTGAGTGTGGCGCATGGTATACGCAGTGATGGTCGATTTGATATTACCTTTGCCAGTATAGGGTATCAGTATGATTATCGGCGTGCCGTCAAACCCAGTAATGATTTGATTAAAACGACTCTCCCCGCGATTAACTTTCGCGCAGTAACGTTAGATCCAACAAAGCAAACGGTTTCATTTAAACATGCCAACACACGCATTGATCTTGGGGGGATTGCTAAGGGGCATGCCGTTGATCGCGCGGTTAATTACTTGGTGAAGCATGGAGTACAGCACGGTATTGTAACGGCGGGTGGCGATAGCCGTATTATTGGTGATCGAAGGGGGCGGCCTTGGATGTTAGGGGTGAAATCGCCAAGAGCAGAAGGACATGCCGTCACGTTGCCGGTAGAATCGTTGGCGTTATCTACCTCTGGTGATTACGAGCGCTATTTTGAAGAAGGTGGGCAACGTTATCACCACATTCTTGATCCGCGCAGTGGTAAATCTGTCGCGGGTGTTCAGAGTGTTACTATTATGGGGCCTACCGCAGTACAGACGGATGCATTATCAACAACCGTCTTTGTGATGGGGGTAAAGGAAGGGCTAGCTTATATTGAGCAGCAACCAGATTATTCCGCGATTATTATTGATCATCGCGGAAAATTATTTTATTCCAATGATTTGGTGAACCCTTAATCGTTATTTATAAATCAATTTCTCGCTGCCAATTGTCGGGGAATTGAAGTTCTGTTGGGTCTTCAGGATTCCATGAGACATCGTAGGCGTACAGTTTGTCGTTGGTAATTCTGAAGACGGAGTAGTGGCCGCGTTCATCGCTGTTGTAGTTCAGGTAATACGGTGAGCCGACATTGAATACTGGGATGCCTTTCCAGGTATAGGCACTTGTTGCATGAGCATGCCCGTGTAGATACGCGATAACGGGGTAATCTTTTATTGCATCATACAACGCATCAATTTGAGTATTGTCCCATTCAAATGTTGACCATGGGCCGTAATGGGACATGATGATGACTTTTTTATTGGTTCCATCAACGTGTGCTGCCAAGTCCTCTTTTAGAAATGTTAGAGCCATTCTAGGGTTTCGAACGCCAGGTACGGCATGGTTAGGATCAACATCAGAAGGCGTAAGGTTAAGTTGTACAAAATGAATATTGTCCCAATCCCAGCTGTAATGACCGTCTTTATCTGGAGCTGTATTGGATAGTCCTACGCGGTACTGGTTTCTCACGCTTACAGAGTCCGCAACGGGGTGCGCTTTTACTGCGCGATAGCCAATGTTGCTCCATTCAAAGAAGTCATGGTTACCATACCCCTCAAAGATAGGGAATTTAACATCGCGGTTACCACATAACCCATAAATACGAGTGAACTCTCCGTACTCGTTTTCTGACAGTGTTCTACCGTCCCTACCGTTTTGTGTGATGTCTCCATTCATGATGATGCCGCGGATATCGCTGACAGGCATGGTGAGGTCAAACGTGCTCCAGTCCAGTCGTGTATCTGCGAGATTTAGCGCTACCTTGTGCAGGTCATTTTTATCTTCTGCTCCGCCACCATGTTGAGAGTCGCCAAAAGCGATAAAGGTTACATCCGTGGTGTTAGAACCTGCCCAGTAATTATCGACAGGTGGTAAATCGTCATTTGAGCAGTCATCATTGCCATAATCTGAAATACAGGCAGTTAGGGCACTTGCCAGTACAAAGGGCAAGGTGAATCGAGTAAGTTTTTTGGAAGTGGGGTGACGGGAGTTCATTGCGGCCATTGCGATCTCTTAATTTTATTTTTATTGTTATGGCACGAATGTACCAGTAGCGTTGGCTGGCTGCTATAGTGAATGTGTTATTTTGTGTAAAGTGGCCTGATAAAACTGTTTTAACAATATGTTGACCCTGGAGTAGGGTATAGGGTCTATAGTCGATAGGGTTCGATATAGTTTAAAGAAAAAGAAGTTTTCATCAGACATTTTCCATTGGAACTTATTTTGTTTGAGAGTATCCTAATTGGATTACGCGTGTTTCATTGTATTTGATCGGTTTACGGTAATTAATGTGTCGATAAAAAACAGCAAGTTTTTTACAGTGATTATGATGGTGCTAATGATTGTTAGCCAGCCCATTGCGTCTGCTGCTGTTTCTTATTCTATGACGATGGGTTCACCAACTATGGCAATGAACGATGATAGTCGCTCGTGTCATGATGAAGAAGACTTGGTCGTTGATGTAAAGGTCGACAATGCTTTAATAGATCAAAGCCTAGAGATGACCACCGATGACAGCAATAATTGCTGTGATGTTGACTGCCATTGTCCATCAGGCCACTGCTCATCTGCAGCGTTACCTTTAAATGTTATGCCTAACGGGCGCTTGCATACGTTATCTCAAAATAGTGAAAATCCTTCTCAATGGATTGTTAGTCAGTCACTATCCTCCCTTTACCGTCCTCCTATATCACTCTGATCACAGGGTAAATCTGTCTGTAGTTATTCCTACTTTACGTCCAGAGCATATCTGGTTGTGTCTGAGTTAGGATTGTTGTGATTTCCTTGTCTACTACTGTTTTTTTATGACTACATGCATCAGGTTATTTGATGCCGCTTTTTATTCGTTATATGAGTGATAAAATCATGTCTATTCCCGTTTCAATGCGGTTGCAACAACTTAGATTTAATGCATTCGGAATTAGCACGCTTATTCTTGTTGGTGTATTAAACGCCTCAATTGTTCACGCGCAGTCTGTTGAGTATGGCCTTGCTCAGTCTCGTCTTACTCTCACTACAGCGGTTTCAGTGGCGCAAAAACATGATCTTTGGCTGATAGGCAACAAGCATTCACAGGATGCAATAGACGCTGCCAGCGTGTCAGCAGGAACGCTACCAGATCCAAAAATATCCATTGCGTTTGCCAACATGCCTACGGATACCTTTGATTTTGGGCAAGAGCCAATGACTCAATTTAAAGTGGGTATGTCCCAAATGTTTCCTAGGGGAGAAAGCCTCGCGATTAAACAACGGCAACTGGCTATTAAAGGTCAGCAATTTCCTTATCAGCGGGAAGATCGAAAAGCAAAAGTTGCTGTGATGGTTAGTCAGCTTTGGTTGGATATTTATAAAGCTCAAGAAAGTATTGCATTGATAGAAAAGGACAGAGCCTTGTTTGAACAGCTTGCTGACGTAGCAGCGGCGAGTTATTCCTCGGCAGTCGGCAAAACCCGGCAACATGACATCATTAGAGCTCAATTGGAAATGACCCGATTAGAAGATCGTTTAACGATGTTGCGACAGAAAAAAGAAATGTTTCGACAGAAGTTGAATGAATGGTTGATTGAGAATGTTAAGGAAAAGACAGCAATCTCCAATGACACTCAACTGTCTTCGGTATTACCAAGTATTACTTTACAGAGACCAGAGCTGTATCGCCCTGAAGTGGGTGTGAACATCCCTGCATTGCTGGATGTTCTATCACAACATCCAGCAATAAAAGCACTGGAGAAAAAAGTTAATGCAAGCCGCACTGGTGTCGAATTGGCAAGGCAGAAATATAAGCCAGCTTGGGGCGTAAATGCGAGTTATGCCTATCGTGATGATGACGCCATGGGGAATGATCGAGCTGATTTTTTCTCAGTTGGAGTGAGCTTCGATTTGCCAATTTTTACCGATCAACGACAAGATCAGCAAGTAAAGACTGCTATCTCAAAATCTGAAGCAGTGAAAACCGAGAAAGGATTGTTAATTAGGCGATTAAAAGCATCCTTTGAAACAGCAAAAGTGCAGTTGATGCGGTTGAATGAGCGAAAAAACCTTTATCAAATGAAACTTCTACCACAAGTACAAGAGCAAGCTGAAGCCTCTCTTACGGCTTATACCAACGATGATGGTGATTTCTCTGAAGTGGTACGGGCGAGAATCGCAGAGTTAAATGCATCAATTGATGCGCTGAATATTAATGTGGATCGACAAAAAATCATTGCTCGATTGAATTACTTTGTTGTTGCAAATGATTCGTCAAATTAAACAGCAATCAATACAACATCCAAGCAGCAAAGAAATAGGCAAACCTTATGAATAATACGACGAAAAGTAATCGAAAACTTACAGGTTCAACAGTGACAGGTCTGGTTATCGGGCTAGCTGTTGGTGTTGGTCTCGTTGTTATTGCAAATCAATTCTTTATGAAGTCAACAGCGAATATTTTAGGTATGGCTGACCCCGCAAGTGTGGCGCAAGAGAAAAATCCGCTGTATTGGGTGGCGCCAATGGATGCAGATTATCAACGAGACAAGCCTGGTAAGTCTCCAATGGGAATGGATTTGATCCCTTTTTATGGTAATGCCGGTGCATCAAGTGATGCTCCTGGTACGATAAGAATATCCCCTGATGTTGTGAATAATCTCGGTGTAAGAACGGCTATTGCGGAACGCCGGAGCATGCATTCTGAAATTAAAACGGTGGGTTACGTTAAATATGACGAGGACAAGCTGCTGCATATTCACCCTCGTGTAGAAGGATGGATAGAAACCCTTTATGTAAAAGCTGCGGGGGATCCTGTTGAAGAAGGGCAGCCGCTATACGATATTTATTCACCGGCACTGGTTAATGCACAAGAAGAATTTGTACTTGCATTAAGTCGAAAAAATAGACGGCTTATTCGTGCGGCGGAAGATCGTTTGATGGCACTACAATTACCAAAATCGGTAATTAAGCAATTAAAGAAAACCAAAAAAGTAAAACAAACAATCACCGTTGTCGCGCCTCAAAGTGGTGTGGTTGATAATTTGAATATACGAGAGGGTGTTTTTGTTAAACCGGGGAATACGGTGATGTCTATTGGTTCGCTGGAACAGGTATGGGTTGAAGCGGAAGTATTTGAACGTCAGGTGTTTCAAGTGTCAGCAGGGCTGCCGGTAACAATGACGTTAGATTTTCTTCCAGGAAAAAGCTGGCTCGGTAAAGTGGATTACGTATACCCCACGTTAAATGCAAAAACACGAACAGTTAAACTGCGCTTACGCTTTGACAATAAGAGCCAAGAACTCAAACCTAATATGTTTGCTGAAATTGCCATACACACTAAAAGTGATGGTGATGTATTGCTGGTTCCAAGAGAGGCAATTATTCGGACAGGCAGTGTTGATAGAGTAGTGCTTGCATTGGGAGAAGGGCGTTTTAAATCTATTGAAGTAAATGTTGGTCGTTTTGATGAAAAGTTTGCTGAGATAGCCTATGGACTTAAAGAAGGAGAGCGTGTGGTGACTTCGGCACAATTTTTATTGGATTCTGAATCCAGTAAAACCTCTGATTTTAAACGAATGAATCATGATGATAAATCCACTACACCAGAGCGAGTATGGGTTGATGCCACCATCAATAGCCTTATGCCAGCTCATCGAATGGTTAATTTGGATCATAAAGCCATTGATGAATGGGGTTGGGCCGATATGACAATGGATTTTACTGTAGTCGAATCGGTTGACTATGCAAAATTGAAGCAAGGTTTGAATCTACAAATTGAAATACAAAAGGCTGAAGATTTTCAGTACCTAATTACTAATATACGCTTATCTGATGATCAGATGAGTGGTCATGACGAATAGGGGTAGCGATATGATTGAATCCATTATTCGATGGTCTGTTGGAAATCGTTTTTTTGTATTGCTAGCAACAGCAATGATTGTTGGCGTCGGTTTGTTTTCACTAAAAAATACGCCGTTAGATGCGATACCGGACTTATCTGATGTGCAGGTGATTATTAAAACAAGTTATCCAGGGCAGGCGCCGCAAGTAGTGCAAGATCAGGTAACTTACCCATTAACAACGGCAATGTTGTCGGTGCCAGGCGCTGTAACGGTAAGAGGCTATTCTTTTTTCGGGGACTCCTATGTATACGTGATTTTTGATGAAGATACGGACTTGTATTGGGCTCGTAGCCGCGTGCTGGAATACTTAAGTCAGGTAGCTCCCTCATTACCTGAAAATGCGAGGCCTCAACTTGGGCCTGATGCAACAGGTGTTGGTTGGATTTATCTCTATGCGCTGATTGATAAAACAGGTCAGAATGATATTAGCCAGCTACGTAGTTTGCAAGATTGGTTTTTGAAGTATGAATTGCAAACCGTTCCTGGTGTGTCCGAGGTGGCAGCTCTGGGTGGCATGGTGAAGCAGTATCAAGTGAAAGTGAATCCAGACAAATTGCGAGCCTTTGGTATACCCCTTTCTCATATCCAAACGGCGATAAAAAGAGGTAACCAAGAAATTGGCGCATCTGTTGTGGAAATGGCCGAAGCGGAATACATGGTGCGTGCTACTGGCTACATAAAGAATGCAGATGATCTCGGAAATATACCTTTGGGTGTCAATGAAAATGGCACTCCATTGTTGTTAAAGAATGTTGCTGAAATTGGTGTTGGCCCTCAGATGCGAAGGGGAATTGCTGAACTTAACGGAGAGGGTGAGACCGTTGGAGGCATTATTGTTATGCGGTTTGGTGAGAATGCCAAGAAAACTATTGAAGGTGTAAAGGCAAAACTTGAGGAATTGAAAAAAGGTTTACCTGACGGTGTAGAGGTTGTCACTGTATATGATCGCAGCGGATTGATAGAACGTGCTGTAAGTAACTTGGGATTTAAGCTTTTAGAAGAACTAGGAGTTGTGGCATTGGTGTGTATCGCATTTTTGCTTCATGTTCGTTCGTCTCTTGTCGCCATTTTTAGTTTGCCAGTGGGCATCTTAATGGCATTTATTGTTATGTATGCACAGGGTTTAAATGCCAATATTATGTCTCTGGGAGGTATTGCGATTGCGATAGGTGTGATGATTGATGGTGCCATTGTTATGATTGAGAATATGCACAAACATATGGAGAAGACTCCATTAACAAAGGAGAATCGTTGGCAGGTTGTCGTTGCTTCTGCAACAGAGGTGGGGCCCGCGTTGTTTTTTAGTTTACTTATTATTACCGTGAGTTTTGTGCCAGTTTTTACATTAGAGGCACAGGAGGGGAGAATGTTCTCGCCTTTGGCATTTACCAAAACATATGCAATGGCAGCAGCAGCGATATTGGCGATCACTTTGGTACCGGTATTGATGGGCTACTTTATTCGAGGGAAAGTGCTTTCGGAACAAAAAAATCCCATTAATCGAATTTTAACCGCTAGTTATATTCCAGTGTTAAAACAGGTACTCCGGTTTCCAAAAATCACACTGTCTGCGGCGGTAGTCGTGCTGGCTATTGGTGTCTGGCCTTTGGATAAAATTGGTAGTGAGTTTATACCCGCATTAGATGAAGGTGATCTAATGTATATGCCAATTACCTATCCTGGTATTTCTATAGGTAAGGTGCGTGAATTGCTCCAACAAACAGATAAATTAATCCGAACGGTACCGGAGGTCAAAACAGTATTTGGAAAAGTAGGGCGAGCAGAAACCGCTACTGACCCTGCGCCATTAACAATGATTGAGACATTTATTCAGTTTATTCCGCAGGATCAGTGGCGTGAGGGGGTAACGGTGGAAAGTTTGAGAAAAGAGTTGGATGCATTGGTGCAATTGCCTGGTGTGACAAATTCTTGGGTAATGCCAATTAAAACACGTATCGATATGTTGGCAACCGGTATTAAAACGCCTGTGGGTATCAAAATTGCTGGTCCAGAGTTGGCAACGATACAAGAGATTGGTCAGCAATTGGAAGTTATTCTAAGAGATGTTCCTGGAACCGCATCGGTTTATTCCGAGAGGGTAGCTGGTGGGCGTTACATTAAGGTGGATATCCAACGGGAGAAAGCAGCGCGCTATGGGCTCAATATTGCAGATATTCAGCAAGTTGTTGCAACAGCTATTGGCGGTATGAATGTGGCGAGAACAGTAGAAGGTCTTGAGCGATACCCGATAAATATTCGTTACCCTCAAGATTATCGGAACTCACCTGAACAGTTGTCATTGTTACCTGTTGTGACGCCAAGCGGCCAACGTATTGCTTTGGGAGATGTAGCGAAAGTATTTATTGAAGATGGCCCCGCGGGAATAAAAAGTGAAAATGCGCGTTTAAACGGTTGGTCGTTTATCGATATTGAAGGTGTTGATGTTGGTAGTTACGTTGAGGATGCACAGCAGGTGGTTAGAAATCAATTGAATTTGCCTGCGGGTTATTCAATCACGTGGTCAGGTCAGTATGAATATATGCAGAGAGCAAAAGAAAAACTTACATACGTTGTACCATTAACACTCGCCATCATTGTGATATTGCTCTTTATGAATTTTGGCAATCTCGTTGAAGTTGCGATAATTATGGGGACGTTACCGTTAGCAATGGTGGGCAGTATTTGGTTGATGTATTTAGAAGGGTATAACTTCTCTGTCGCGGTGGGTGTTGGCTTTATCGCGTTGGCAGGGGTAGCGGTTGAGATCGGAGTCATCATGTTGGTTTATCTTAATCAAGCTTATAAGCAGATGATAGAACATAGTGAACAGTCAGGGAAAGGAGTAACGGTGGAGGTATTAAGAATTGCAGTTCTAGAAGGTGCGGGTATGCGCGTTAGACCTGTGATGATGACCGCAACAGCCACCATTGCCGGACTTTTGCCAATACTTTATGGGTCGGGAACGGGATCAGAAGTAATGAGCCGTATCGCCGCCCCGATGGTTGGAGGAATGGTGAGTGCTGTCATATTGACGTTGTTGGTTGTTCCAGTGATTTTTTATCTGTGGAAAAAACAATCGCATATATAAATTTTAAAAACATATTCAATTGGAGGTTTTGGAAATGAAAAATAAAATAATAATTACGTTAACGCTTATATCTATGGTTGTGGCTGGTTCGGTGTCTGTATCTGTGCAAGCGAGTGGTTCGCATACGCACGATAACGAGGGAGGTGTGGGAGATGAGGAAAGTGCAGTAGGGAAACCGGCTGCGGAAGCTGATTCGACAAAAACAATTCAGGTTGTTACCAAAGATTCTATGCGATATGAATTTTCGCCCGTGCCAGACATAAAAGCGGGGGATATTGTGACGTTCATTGTTACCAATGAAGGCCAAATACCTCATGAGTTTTCTATTGGTGATAAGCGAGAGCAGGATGCCCACAGAAAAATGATGCAGAAAATGCCTAATATGGTACATGAGGATGGTAATACCACTACGGTTAAACCAGGAGAGACGAAAAAATTAACGTGGAATTTTAGTGGAACCGTTAAGGGCTTAAGTGAGGTGGTTTTTGCTTGTAATGTGCCCGGGCACTTTGAGGCTGGGATGTTTCATAAAATGACAATAGGCCAACAGAGTGTAATGACTCAGCAAGAAAACGTAAAACAAGGAAAGACAAAGCACCATGACATGGGTTCACATCACCATCAATAACTCAGCGTAAACTAGAGGCATCGATAGCTTGACCCTTGTCTTAGACAAGGGTTTACCCTGACGTAACAAATGAGTTATTGCTTGTTGATTAAGTAAGGAGTTAAGCATGCAACAGACAGAATTGATTATCGAAGGAGCAGGCTGTGCCAGTTGTGTTGGTAAAATTGAGTCAGCGCTTAAAACACTGCCAGGGGTTACTGATGCTGTTATGAACTTTGCTCAGCGTACCGTGATGGTAGAAGGCGATGTGGGCACTGAAACGCTGATTAGTACCATTGAGGTCGCGGGTTATAACGCAAGAAGCAGTGCTGGAGCATCTGATGATGAGCTGCTAAAAGAGAAAGAAGATGCCGACTGGATATATTACAAGCGTTTAATGCGAGACATGACGGTTGGATTAGGCTTAGGTGTTCCTCTGATGGCCTATGGGTTAATGGGTGGGCCAATGACGGTAAATACATTAACTGAACGTGGGGCATGGCTTTTTGTTGGTGTGTTGTGTGCTTGTGTAATGTATTTTTCTGGACGGCATTTCTATATTGGAGCCTGGAAATCGTTTGTTAACCATAATGCCAATATGGATACGTTGATTGCATTAGGAACGGGGACAGCTTGGCTCTACTCTATGATAGTGGTGCTTTTTCCTTATTCAGTTCCTGAAATGGCCCGTCATGTGTATTTTGAAGCTACGGCAATGATTATCGGCCTCATCAATTTGGGTTTAGCGCTAGAAGTAAAAGCAAGGGGAAGAACCAGCGAAGCAATAAAACGACTCATTGGGTTACAACCGAAAACGGCGAGAGTGATTCGCGATAAAAAGGAAATCGATGTCGTCATCGAACAGGTGTTATTGAATGATTTGGTGAGAGTTCGTCCAGGAGAGAAAATTCCTGTTGATGGTATGGTTGAGGAAGGTCATACATCCATTGATGAATCCATGTTGACCGGTGAACCAATGCCGGTAGAAAAAAGTCAAGGCGATGATGTTGTCGCAGGTACGATTAATAAAAGTGGCTCTATTGTCTTTAAAGCTATCCGGGTGGGGAAAGACACCGCGTTAGCGCGAATTATTGGAATGGTCAAACGCGCACAGAATTCAAAACCCCCAATAGGCCGCCTTGCTGATGTCATTGCTGCGGTTTTTGTACCTACAGTAATGATTATCTCAGTAGTTAGTGCATTGGTATGGCTAAATTTTGGACCTGACCCTGCGATGGCATTTGCGATGGTGTCGGCAACAACGGTTCTTATCATTGCTTGTCCCTGTGCATTAGGGCTAGCAACACCCATGTCAGTAATGGTCGGTGTAGGTAAAGCTGCAGAAGTAGGGGTATTGATTCGAAATGGTGAGGCATTACAAACGGCTTCTAAAATCACCGCGATGATATTGGATAAAACAGGCACAATCACATTGGGCGCGCCTAAAGTCACCGACATTGTATTAGCAAATGAATATACCGAAGGTGACGTGTTGTTGTTAGCGGCGAGTTTGGAGTCTGGCTCTGAGCACCCATTAGCAGAGGCTATCGTTGAGTCGGTAAGAGACAAAGGTTTGTTTGATAAGCTGGAAGCTTTCGATGTTGAGAATTTTCATGCCATTGCGGGTCACGGCGTGTCGGGTGATGTGAATGGAAAACGCTTATTGTTTGGGAATGAAAAACTTATGGAGGGTCAGGGTGTTAGCATTGACGGTTATGTCGAAAGCGCCCAGGAGCTGGCATCTGAAGCAAAAACGCCGATGTATTTTGCTGTTGATAATCAACTTGCCGCGATTATAGCGGTTGCCGACCCTATTAAAGAAGATTCAATATCAGCGATACACCGCCTACAACACAATGGTATACGCGTAGTGATGTTAACCGGTGATAATCGCGCTACAGCACAAGCCGTTGCGAAAATAGTCGGGATTACTGAATTTTTTGCAGAAGTGCTACCCGAAGACAAAGCCGAAAAAATTGCAGAACTTCAGAAGGAAGGTGAAATTGTTGGCATGACAGGAGATGGTATTAACGACGCTCCTGCACTGGCAATGGCCAATGTTGGTTTCGCTATTGGTACAGGTACTGATGTGGCTATTGAAAGTGCAGACATTACATTAATGCGTGGTTCCTTGCATGGGTTAGCGGACGCAATAGCGGTAAGTAAAGCAACGCTCAGAAATATTAAGCAAAATTTGTTTGGTGCCTTTGTTTATAACGCTGCGGGAATACCTTTTGCTGCGGGGGTGCTTTACCCGGTATTTGGCATATTGCTAAGCCCTGTTGTTGCTGGGGCTGCAATGGCTTTTTCTTCACTGACTGTTGTTAGTAATGCCAATCGATTGCGTTTATTTAAACCAGAGAATCATTAGAAGGGAGTGTGAATATGATAGTTATCAATGTCTTAGGTGTAGTAACTATTGGGTTAATCGTGTGGTGGTTTTGGTTGTACAAACTCCAGGGTTGACTTTGATTCATGTGTGCATTAATCTGCACGCATGAATAGAGAAAAAGCAATTACCCAAAGCCTTGCTAATATCGATAGTGACTTTGTTAAAGCACTCACAGAGCCTGCTAGAATAGAGATATTGAAGTTGCTCATTTTACACGGTGCGTTGGACGTGCAGACGTTAGCTGAAAAGATGCCGCAAGATAGATCGGTGATTTCTCGTCATCTCTCTCTTATGAAAAATGCAGGTTTGTTGTCGGCACAAAAAAATGGCCGGCATATGGTTTATAGCGTTGATGGGGAGACTGCACTAAAGAAATCTGAACAGCTGACTGAGTCCATTCGCCAATGTTATGCATTTGGTTGTTGTTAGTGCCTTTTTTAAAGTCAATAGATGCATGCGTGTGCACAAATGATTTATATGGGTTGATTGAATCATCGATAAATATTATGCCAGCCCCCGTTAAACAGGAGAAATGCCATGAAGCCAACGAATGTGAGAGCGAAGAGTTTAGTACCGGTAGCAAGAGGAGGTTTGTTAGATCGGCGATCCTTTATACTTAGCGGCTTGGCATTTTCCAGTTCTTTGGCTGTTTCAAACGCAGTAGCGTCTGACAAAATTAGCACCAGCAAAATTGACCAATCATTACCGCCCTGGATGAAAACTCCTGGGAACGGTGATACGGAATATGGTTTGCCATCAAAATATGAAAACCATATTAAGCGCGATGTAGCGGAGCACACCCCTGAAACATCAATATTTTCTATTTGGCATACACCGATAGAAAATCAGCGCGGTATTATTACCCCCAATGGTTTGCATTTTAGCGTAAACCATAATGGTGTTCCTGATATAGACCCTCAAAAACATAAATTGATGATCCATGGTTTGGTTGATAAACCACTCACTTTTGACGTGGAAAGTTTACTCCGTTATCCGATGGTTTCTGCCATTAACTTCCTAGAGTGTGCAGGGAATACCGCGCCCAATGCCGTGTCGTTAACACCGCTTGATCAAACCGCTCAGGAATTGTTTGGGCAAGTGTCGGGTGCAGAATGGAGTGGAATCCCTCTTAAACATATATTGCAAGAAGCAGGGTTAAAACCCACGGCCAAATGGGTCATTGTGGAAGGAGCGGATGGAGGATCGCACGCTAGGAGTATACCAATATCAAAATTACTTGATGATGCCATTATCGCCCTATATCAAAACGGGGAGCGATTACGCCCATCGCAAGGTTATCCGATGCGATTGTTCGTACCTGGGTGGGAAGGGAATGCCAATGTTAAATGGTTGCATCGTTTGGAAGTTACCGATAAACCCGCTTTTACAAAAGATGAGTCCGGTCTTTATAGCGATATTCTGGACGATGGTAAGATTCAACGGTTTTCTTTTCATATGGATGTTAAATCCGTGATTACTCGACCATCGGGAAAACAAGTGCTTCCAGAGAAAAAAGGGTTTTATGAGATATCAGGGTTAGCATGGTCTGGGTATGGGAAAATAAAACAGGTTGAGGTGTCAGCAGATGGCGGTAAAACATGGGCTATTGCACACTTGGATCAACCTGTTTTGTCAAAATCTCTAACGCGATTTTATATACCTTGGCAATGGAATGGAAACTCAACGATGTTATTAAGTCGTGCGACTGATGAGTTTGGCAGGGTGCAACCAACTCGCGCACACTGGCGTGACAAATACGCTAGTTATTCATTTAATCACTACAACGCAATTCAAGCATGGCATATTTCCAGTGATGGGGTAGTGGAGAATAGTTATGCCTAGTCGATTTCTGTATCCTCGTTGTTTGAAATTCATGTTAAGTTGTTTGTTGTTAGTTACCGCTCTTGGGCAGGTAGCGGCTTACGCAGATGATGCTACCTACACTACAGACTTAGGGGTAGCGTTATCTCCATCCGAAGTAAGTCCCTATGAAATTACTATTTTTCCAAGCGGAAAGAATTTACCTGAAGGCAAAGGGAGTGTAAAACAAGGGGAAGGGCTTTATCAAAACCATTGCATGATGTGTCATGGAGAAGAGGGCGATGAAGGGCCTGCCGCACGATTAAAAGGCAGTGATGGGTGGTTTAGCTTTTCTGATCCCTTACGGGTTTTGCGAATTGATAAATATCCCATATTACTAATTTCAGTGGGTAGTTTATGGCCTTACGCAACATCAATTTTTGACTACATACGAAGGGCTATGCCGCATTATGCCCCTAAGAGTTTGAGTAACGATGAGGTGTATGCGTTAACAGCATATATTCTTTATTTAAATGACCTACTTGCAAAAGAGTCAGTATTAAACGAAGAGACAATATTGGATATTTCCATGCCTGGTAAGCAGCGTAGTGTTTCTGCATGGCCAGAGATTGAATTGTAAACGCTGGTAATTGACGTGTGACGTTATCCCTTATTATTTTCAGTTTTTTTGTTTATCGTGCCTATTAAAATTATGCGATGTCTTGTTGGTGAGCCTTCATGGACTCTCGATAAGATGACGGGCTCTGTCCAGTCCATTGTTTGAATGCTCGTCTAAATGCTGCGGCCTCACTGAATTGAAGGCGTTGCGTTATATCTTCAATGGTAAGTTCGCCGGACTCAAGATAACTACACGCTCTATCTAATCGAGCGTCTTTTAATAACTCAGTGTAGGTAACATTAAGGTCTTTTAAGCGGCGTTTGAGTGTGCTCTTTGAGGTGTGGAAGTGGTTGGCAACATCATCAATGTTTGGGTACCCTGTTTCTCTTTGGCGAATATATTGCGATATCAGTGTCAGAATCCCTTCGTTGTCACCAAACTCTAGCATTAAGTTAGAGGCTCGAGATTTGATTTCGTGAATAATCGCTGGGTTTGATGATGTTAATGGAATGTCTAATAGTGAAGGGTGACAGGTTATTTGGTGTCGATGAGCATTAAACTTAACGTTAGTCGTTAATAATTTGTAGTATTCATCTTCGTATTCAGGCGCTGCGTAACTAAATTCAAAAGTACAGGCCATGTTTGTTTTTTTTGTTGCTTGTAAAAAGCAATGATAGAGTGTGGAAAATAATACTTCTACAAAAAAGCGTTGAACATCACCTCCTTCAAAAGCAGGTGTGCAAGTAATATGTGCAGCGTTGGGATTTTTTTTAACTTCCATAACAGTGATGGGGGAAATTAATTTTTTATAGGTTTTGATAATATCTAAGGCTTCCCCCACTGTGTTGCATGCCATTGACCCTAATCCGACAGAGCCGTGGCCGCTAAACATTAACCGTTTGCCAAAATGCAAACCTAATGCGGGATTGTTAAGTTTATCAATGCAGGTTTCAATAAGTGACTTGTATTGGTTGTAACTGATCTTTGATGAAAAATCTTGTTCAAGTTTTTCATCAAGTCCTGTTAAGTCTCTCAGCTCTGGAATATTTAAGCCTTGCTCACCCGCATAACTCATAAGTGATTTAGGGTGATTGTGATAAAAAATTATAGGGTCATTAGGCTGAATGATCTTCATGACAGTTTACCTATCGCTTTTCCCTTATTAGCGGGAGTATTGTTGTTGTTTTGTATACGATTGTTGCTTTTGTCAATGGTTGGGCTGATATGTCCCTCTAATCGAGCATATTTCCCGTTAGTGTGTTGGTTTTATTGGCAGGTTAAATGTGGCCGCCAGTATTAATTGGGCTGATATGTCATATGTGAGACGTAAGTACCAATATATAGTTTGTACCTATCTAGTCAAGCCCTTAGTACTACGCTTATTGCAGTCTAAATGGGTACGTGAATAACAATAAAAAATAATGAAGTGCTAACCCGTCTAATTTCAATGAGTTAGGTGTGGTAGGGGTCTAATAATAATGAAAAATAATATATTACTTCAATTGTTGGAATTACGTAATGTTACCCATATACGTACTATTCCTCGAATGCGCTCTGGCTTTCGAAAAAAAATGCTGCCGTCTGCTTTGGTAGCGCTTGCAGCTGCGGTATCTGCTAGCAATGTTAATGCTCAGTTGATGCAAAACTTATCGATGGGTAACCCTAAAGCACTTGCGTTGGGGCATGCGGTTACTGCAGATCCACCGGGGATTGACTCTATTCACTTTAACCCTGCTGGGTTGGCGAAGATTCGCGGTAGACAACAACAAACCAAGTTACTTGCTGCGCATATGGCTATTTCAAGTAAAACAGGTGACCAGCAAAATACGGAGGCTGTTAGGCAATCTTACGAGGACTTCTTTGGAGAGCCCTTTCCAGATGACGATGACCAAGCAAATTTAAGTGCAACAGCAACACAACCATTGTTGATGTTGCCTTTTGCTGGAATGCAGGAAGTTCCCGTCATTCTAGCCCCATTTGGGGGGATAGCGGTGGAGGATCCTCACCATGGGTGGACATTTGGAACAGCTGTCTATACGCCTATGGGCTTTGGGTTTGTCCGTGATAGGGATGAAGACCCAGGCTCTTATCAAGGTTATGAAACAGCAATCACTCGGTTGACATATTTTTCTCCAACTATTGGGGTGCAAGTAACTGATACTCTGGCTGTTGGAGTCGGGATTAATTTCTCGTGGCAAGGTTTTGGCACAAAAACAAAGTTTCGAGCACCAGATCAAACAATAGCCTTTATTAATGGAAGCGAAGGAGCGTTAAGTAGCCTTTTGCAGGAAAATGAAGAAGCGGGTGTGGCAACTGGCATATTGGACGTATTTGATAATATCGGTGATTTGGAAATTGAGGCGGAAGACCCTTTGTCTCTTGGCTTTAATTTTGGATTGTTGTGGGAGCCAACCCCCTGGATAGCTTTTGGCTTGGTTTATCAATCCGAAACAAAGGCAGATATGGAGGGTGAATTTAAAATGACATACGGTGATGGTTTTTTGGGAACCACCGTAGGTTTAAAAGAGCTGTCAGCTGTTATTGCTCCTCTTATTGGTGGAGCTGAATTTAATGGTCAGCGTGTAGAAGAAGGGAATATTGAGGTGGAAATGATTCAACCTCAGCATATTGCTATTGGTACATCCATTCAAATTCTACCCAATATCAAAATTAATGTTGATATGAAATGGATTGAATATAGCAAGTGGGAAGACCTTACTATTTCATTTGATCAGAATGTGGACTTTCTAAATCTCGCAAGTATTGTAAGTTCCTTGGCTTCAGGTCATGTCAGTGATAATGCTGATCCGAATGAATTACGAATTCCTCGAGGGTATGAAGATGTACTTTCTTGGGCGTTTGGCGCTGAGTATCAAGTAAGTGATAATTTCGTTTTACGAATGGGGTATGAGCCTAGAGGGAGTGCGATACCCGATGATAAGGTGGATTTTCTATTTCCTATAGCAGACTCGACACTTTATTCTTTTGGTTTTGGTTATCAAATAGACTCAGAATCACGAATGGATTTTGGGATGGCGTACATGGTATCTGAGTACGAAGCTGATCTCAGTGTTACTGCTACGCAAGACGAAAATGGTAATTATACTGAAACGTCAAGCGGTGCGTCTAGTAACGCGAATTCGATTACTCCAGGGGCAGTTGTTTACAACCCTTACGCATACCTACCAATAGAAGGTAAAACAGAAGCCTACTTATTTACGATCAGTTACGACGAGAAGTTCTAACCAGTTACACGTCCCAAAGCGTAGCCCGCCTAGTGCGGGTTTTTTTGTATTAACATAACATTCTATACAGCTCAAATAATTTGCTGCTTACTGGCGATGAGAACGAAACAGTAATTTTCAAGCAAGTATATCGTTACTACCAATGCAATTAGTAAAGCGTGTTTTTTGCGCGATCCTCAATTAAAGTTTCTATATCGGTAATTTCTTTCTCGCTTTTGTTTGGGTCTATTTGCGCCATTAAAATACGACCGAACGAAGGCATAACACTACGATCAGTATTGTATTTTTCTGCCCAAAGATTTGAGCGCTTGATAGCCTTTGTGCAATGAAAGTAAATTTCAGATATTGAGATGATTACAACTGATTTTGGAAGGCTATTTTTATATTTAAAACCAGACAATACTTTTTCATCTATTGTTATTTTAGCACTCCCGTTTATGCGTAAACATTCGCCAAAGCCTGGTACTAGCACCAAAAGACCAACGTTTGGATTATCAATGATATTGGACAGGCTATCTAATCGATTATTTCCAGGTCTGTCCGGTATTGCGATAGTACGATTATCTATCTTTTGGATAAAACCGGGATAGTCCCCTCGCGGAGAACAGTCATGGATACAATTCTTATCTGAAGTAGAAAGAATCGAGAATGGCGACAGAGTTAAAAATTGCTCACTATACTTATCTAACTCACTTTGCTGTTTGTCTACAGCGATACCGAGCGCCTCACCATATAGCTTTCTCAAATCCTTATGGGTATTTATAAATGCATCATTCATTTGATATACTCGATTTCCAATCTAAACACTTGTTTCGCATAATGTAATTCTCGACGTTAGTTTCGGTATTGGTGTTCCCAATGATCTGTGCTATCTCTCATTGCGGCACGCAACCCGCTTTTGATCCTTGCAGTTTAATTTGACTAAACAGATAAAACCAAGCCGGGCCTTTTATCGTATCGCATCCCGCCAAGAACCACCCTCCACCAATATAAGTTTACTGATTGTCGACTTTTGGCGAATTGCAAATAATGGTTGAATCTCGAGGTCCTTCAAAAAGGCTCTGGCATCTTCGGGTGATGGAAATTCAAGAATAACTATGGTTTCGGGCTGCCAATCACCTTCTATACAGTCAGGTTTAACACCCTCTACAATGTACCTACCATTATGTCTCTTAATGTGCACGGGTATCTCGCGCACATAGATCATAAAGGTTTCCATGTCGGTTATTGTAAGGTCTAAGATTAAGTATGTTTTCATTCAGATATCTCAAAATTTCACATTAAATCTAAACCAGAACAGGCCTCTCTTAAGAATGTTACTTCTCTATTTTAGCGCCTGGTTATGCATTTATACTCGCTAATCGAATATTGGTTTAAAGAAACTGCGGCCGTAACTACGAATACACCTAGTATCTTAGGAGGGTTAACGATAGGTTCTTATTTGTACAATCCATGTTAGGCACCCGTGTTATTATTGTTTTACTGGCGTCTTTTTGTCCGGAGTTAGTGTACTCTTTGCTAAACCATCAGCAAGGGCTTTTGACTTGGGGTTATTTTTGTCTCTAGAACAGGTAAAATCCCACCTCAACACATCATGTGAAGCAATACGTTAAAGTATGATTACTAATATAGCGATACAGTTGGCGATGCAGCCTAAAGAGTTTGTATGACGCAGTGCGTGGATTTTATTGTAGTAGGTTCAGGTATGGCCGGAGCATCTATTGCTTATGAACTGTCAGAGCGCGGTGCGACAGTAACGGTATTGGAGGCCGAGGAGTATGCTGGGTACCATACAACTGGGCGTTCGGCGGCCTTCTATATGGTGGGGTATGGTAATGATGTCGTTCGAAGTATTACAGTAAGTAGTGAAGACTTTTATAACAATCCACCTGCAGGTTTTTGTGATTACCCCTTATTAAAACCTCTTGGTGCGATGTATATTGCAAAACCAGAGCAGTTAGCTCAGCTCACCGATGTCCATCATCGGGTAAACCAAGTGTTGGATAATGTTGCCTTGGTGGATGAAGCGTTTGTTTACGATAAAGTTCCTGAGTTAAAGCCAGGTATCGATGCAGGGTTTTGGGAGCCTAATTCCCGAGAAATTGATGTTGCGAGTTTGCTGGAAGGGTATATAAAGTTTGCGAAGCGTGCTGGCGTAGAATTTATTTATAACGCCGGGGTTGTTGGTTTGCAACGTGAAGAAGATGTGTGGCGAGTGGATACCGTGCAGGGCGAATATATGGGGAGAAACATTGTGAACGCTGCGGGAGCCTGGGGAGATAAGCTCTGTGCTATGGCAGACGCACAACCGGTGGGTTTGGAGCCTAAAAAGCGTACGGTATGTATTGCTAAAGCTCCCGAAGACCTGGATGTTCATCGATGGCCTTTAACCATCGATATCGATGAAACGTTCTATTTTAAGCCAGAGTCTGGCAATATTCTGATCACGCCTGCGGATGAAACACCTTCAGAGCCCATGGATGCATACCCTGAGGACATTGATGTGGCAATTGGTGTAGCCCGATTTGAAGAGGCAATGAATGTAAAAGTAACAACGTTAAAACGACAATGGGCGGGTTTGCGAACCTTTGTACCAGATCGCTCACCTGTTGTGGGTTATGACACATCGGTGAAAGGTTTTTTTTGGTTAGCAGGCCAGGGTGGTTATGGAATTCAAATGGCACCGGCGCTTGCTAAATTGGCCGCGTCGCTTGCACTTGGTGGCGACGTTCCAGAATTTATGAAAAAATACGGTGTTAATGCCGATGCAATTAGCCCCGCACGCTATCAGTTATTAAAATAAGTCAGTTATTAAAATAAGATTGAGGTAAAACATGGCAGGTTCATTACAAGACCAACTGCTAAAAGCAGGTTTGAGTAACAAACAAAAAGCGAATGACGCAAAAACACAGAAACATAAGCAGTCAAAAAAGCAGCGTAAGAGTAATGATGTGTTTGTTGATCAGAATAAAGCAGAAGCAGAAAAGGTACGTCAGGAAAAGTTAGCGCGAGATAAACAGCTGAATAAAGAAAAAAAGCAGGAAGCTGAAGCGAAAGCGGTACAAGCTCAAATTAAGGATATGATAGAGCAAGCAAAAGTAGCAAAAGGTGACGGTGATATTGCCTATAATTTTGTTCACAACAAAAAAGTGAAAAAACTGTATTTGAAAGAAGATGCTTCTCAGGGATTGAGTAAGGGTCAGCTTGCAATAGTGTTTATTGAGGATAACTATCAGTTAGTGCCTACGGCAGTTGCAGAGAAAATCCGTCAACGTGATGAGCAATGTGTAATTGTGTGTAATGAAAATGCGACTGAGGTTGATGATGATGACCCGTATGCAGACTTCCAAGTTCCTGACGACCTAATGTGGTAAGGAATGCTTTTTTCGACAGTTTATTTTGGTAGGCTAATGATATTAGGTGGCGAGATAAACGGGAGCTTCTAAACTTAAGGAATTACGTCCTTTTGGTGTAGCTCTCTATGAAGAAATTATTGTTGGTTGAAGATAGTGCTGTTGTTATTAAAGTAATCAGGCACATGTGTAAAGGTCAGGATGACCTGCAATTTGACATTGCGAAATCTTTTGCTGAAGCCAGGGCTTTCATAGAAAGCAATGGCAGTGATGCTTATCGTACGGCTGTCGTAGATTTAAACCTCCCTGACGCCCCGAACGGGGAGGTGGTAGATTATACACTTAGCTTATCCATTCCAACCATCGTATTAACGGGCAGTTATGATGATCATTTACGTGATCAAATGCTTGAAAAGCCCATTGTTGATTATGTGATTAAAGAAAGCCGCTTTTCGTACGAATATGTTTTGAAGCTAATTCGACGTCTGGAAAAGAACCGTAGTCTTAAAGTGCTTGTTGTGGATGATTCGCCAACATCCAGAAAGTTTGTACGAGTGATGTTAGAGGTGCATCAGTATATTGCGCTGGAAGCTGAAAATGGAGAGCAAGCACTGAATATGTTAAATCAAGATCCGTCTATAAAGATGGCTATTATTGATTACAACATGCCAGTGATGAATGGGTTTGAGTTAATCAAGAATATACGTCGTGATGTGACGAAGAATAACCTTATTTTAATTGGCTTATCCGCTCATGGTACAAAAGGTATGTCGGCAAAATTCATTAAAAATGGCGCCAATGATTTTCTTGCCAAGCCGTTTAGTCATGAAGAATTCTATTGTCGAATGATGCATAACATTGAAGCTATCGAACTACTAGAGTCCATTGAACATGCAGCCTATCATGACTATTTAACAGGCGTGCATAATCGACGTTACTTCTATGATCAGGCAGAGTTGATGTTGGCTGATGCTCAGAAAAAAGGCGTACCGGTGTGTGTTGCGTTATTGGATGTAGACTATTTTAAGGCAATTAATGACGAGTTTGGCCACGAGGCGGGGGATCTTGCGTTAATTGAGGTTTCAAGGTTAATTGAGAAAGCATTTGGTCGTTTTTTGTTTGCTCGGGTTGGAGGGGAGGAATTTGCGGTATTGATGAGTGGCCTTAGCCTTGAAAAAGCGGAATTATTAGCAGAAAATTTTCGTGATATTGTGGAGGATAGTATTATCATGTTGGGAGGAGCTAGCACCAGCCTGACGATGTCTATCGGGTTGGTAGTTGACCAACAGCACTCACTCGATGAGCTAGTGAATGAGGCGGATAAACTGTTGTATATGGCTAAAGATTTGGGGCGTAACCGCGTTGAGGTCTCAGCCTGTTAGCTAGGTCAAACCTTTGATAAATTCCTAAATGATACCTTGCTCGCAGAGATTGCTTCTGGCACATTGATGTCTTGGTTATGATATGAGCAGTCAGCTCTATGGATGGCAACCTGATGGCATTAGAAAAACAAATACAGCAATGGGAGCACATACTCGCAGGGTTTCCTTATAGTGTCTATATCGGTGATATGGACAGCCGAAAAGTGATCGTTTTTCCACAGAATTCAGCATCAGGGCCATCCTATCAGCACAACACATCAAAGGTTTCAGTAATTTCCTTCGAACAATGGTATTTGGCTTTTTCTGAGGAAGAGCTGGGGCAGTTGCGAAAAGACATTGTTGGTGTTGTACAAGGTGGCGTGCCAAGCGTTGCTTCAACCGATACTTCACATGGGGTGTCTACAGCATTAGAACGTGTTTATCGAATGAGTGATCGATATGGTGACTGGGGGTATTACCATCATTGTATAAAACGGTATTTTGGTAAGGCGATGGTCGGATTAAATAATGACAATTGTTTTATCGGTGTTGTCAGAGAGGTGTCTGATGCTTTTCAGCAAGGTTGTCAGTTACGTGATAGTGAAGAACGATACCGTTTGTTGGCAACTAATTCAAAAGATCTCATTTGGACAACAGATACGCATTTTAACCTTACTTATATCAGCCCTTCAGTCACGGCGGTGACAGGTTATTGCTTTGAAGATATGTTGTTTTCGCAACAACCCGCATTTTTCTCTTCTGAGACCAATGAGAAAATACATGATGTATTTAAAGAATATTTTCACCTTCAGTCGCTGGATGATATGCCTGTATGCCCGGTGACACAATTTCATGTATTAGAGCGCAAATTGCAATGCGCGGATGGTCGTGAGTTAGATGTTGAGATGCAGTTGTCTGTATTATATGACGATGCTGGAGGAATAAAGGGGACGTTAGGTGTAGCTAGAAATGTTACTGAGAGAACGGAAATAGAAAAAGAGCAGCGGCTGTTATCGACGGCGTTTGAGGCAAGTGGCGAGGCTATTTTTATTACTGACGATAGCGGCGTGCTAATGCGTGCTAATGAGGCTTTTTATTCCACTACGGGATATCAGTCTGACCAGGTTATGGGGCGATACTGTGGTTTTTTATGGCCTCAACCTCAAGATCGATTGCTGTTTTTATCAGTGAAAGAGGCGATTGAAACCAATAACTTGTGGCGTGGTGAGTGTGATTATGCGACAGATGAAGGCACGTTAAGGCCAAGTTATTTGAGCTTTAGTGCTACCCGTGACAAGAATAATGATGTGACACATTATGTGGGGATTTTTCTTGATGCTGCTGATAAAAAATCCAGCGAAGAAAAGATTCGCCGATTAGCATATTTTGATGCATTAACCGGAATTCCTAATCGTAGTTTGTTTAACGAAAGGTTAGAAAATACTATCCAATTTGCAGAGCTAGAAAATTCTTCTGCTGCCGTGTTATTTTTGGACCTGGATCGTTTTAAGCCGGTGAATGACTCTCTTGGTCACGCTGCGGGAGACCAGCTATTGAAATGTGTAGCGGCCCGCTTACAAGAAAGTATTAGGGAGGAAGATACCGTTGCAAGGATGGGAGGGGATGAATTTGCAATAGTGCTTGCCAATCTAGCGAGTGTTGAAGCTGCTGAAGACATTGTGATCCAGACCGCGACACGCATTATAGCTCGATTTGTTCAACCCTTTCTTATTGAGGGGCGTGAGGTGTTTACGTCTGCGAGTGTAGGTGTCGCGGTATTTCCTTGTGATGGCACGGCGGGAGATGAATTGCTACGTAATGCAGATATGGCAATGTACTCTGCCAAAAAGCTTGGGAAAAATAATTACCAGTTTTATGATCAGGTAATGAATGCACAGGCTGTGGAGCGCCTCTTTATTGAAAATGCGATGCGAAAGGCCCTGACAAATGAAGAGTTCCGTTTGTACTTTCAGCCACAGTATCAGGTTTCAAATGGGGTTATGTCCGGTGTTGAGGTATTGCTTCGTTGGCAGCATCCAAAATTTGGCACGCTGTCTCCTGCACAGTTTATTGAATTGGCGGAAGAGAGTGATTTGATAACCCCTATCGGTGAGTGGGTGTTTGAGACGGTATGTAAAAAAATCAAGCAATGGCAAGCGGATGGTATGTTACCTCCTAGAATCTCAATCAATGTGTCCGTTGCACAGTTTAAACGCAGGCATTTTGCTGATTGGGCGTTATCTATCATGGAGCGCTATGGCACACCGGCAAACCTGCTTGAAATGGAAATAACCGAATCAGTGTTGATGGAGGATGTAGAACATACACTTGATGTTTTAAAGACGTTTAAATCGGCAGGGCTGCGAATTGCGGTAGATGACTTTGGTACAGGTTACTCATCGTTGAGTTATTTAAAGAAGTTCCCTATCGATACATTAAAGATTGACCGGGAGTTTGTGAAGGATATCGATACGGATAAAAGTGGAGCGGAGTTAACCTTGGCCGTAATTGCCATAGCTAAAAGTCTTGGGCTGGGTGTTATTGCAGAAGGAGTGGAAACGCAGGAGCAATTGAGTTTTCTTGGTAAGCATAAGTGCGATGAAGTGCAGGGTTTCTATCTTAACCCCGCACTTACTGAGAGTGACCTTTTGGAGTTGATGGCTTGTGAAGTGGAGAGCTAGTTGACCCCAGTGTGCCCGAATCCACCTTCACCACGGTCACTTTCACCAAATTCGTTAACAACAGTAAATTCCGCTTGAACAACTGGAAGGAAAACCATTTGAGCAATTCGGTCGCCTGAGTTTATTTCGAATGTTGTAAGGCCCCGGTTCCAGCAAGAGATAAAGAGTTGCCCTTGATAGTCGGAATCAATGAGTCCCACTAAGTTCCCTAAAACAATACCGTGCTTATGGCCAAGCCCTGACCTTGGAAGGATAGTTGCTGCCAAGTTTTGATCGGCAATATGTATTGCAATACCTGTAGGGATTAACTCAGTTTGGCCTGGCTTTAAGGTAACGGTCGAATCTATGCATGCTCTAAGGTCTACACCAGCAGAGCCGTCGGTTGCATAAGAAGGAAGGGGGATTTCATTTCCGATTCGTGGGTCTAGAATCTTGAGTTCTACTTGTTTCATTTTGTACTCTGTTTAGCTAAGCCTGGGGCTAAGCATGATACCCTAAACGCCAAATACTTTGGAGCTTATTAATCCCAGATTCCAAAAATCGATTTAAACCCACCGTCAAATAGGCTCTTTCTTTTCTCAACTTCTAAAGGTACACGAGGGTCATCATTTGTTGTAGGAAGGGCGCCTGATTCGGTTGTAGGGGAGGTTGTGGGTTCGATCGGAGCGTCGGTTGGTTCTCCCTGGGTTTCCTCTGGCTGTTCCTGACTCTCCGTTTGGTAGTTACGTTCTTGCTCTTGTATGTAGGCCATGTCTTGAAGGCGAGCGATAGAAAATAAGGTGTTAGCTTGTAAGTTTCTTACATGCTGCTGGTGTTGTGCAATGATATTTCTTGCTATGAATTTTAGGTAAGCACGATGATGGAGTATGGCTCTTAGGGACTTTTCCTGTAGCTGATTAAGGCGTTGATCCAACTCTGCTATTCTTGTTTTGAATTCATCGTAGCGTTCTAAATGTGTGCCGCGAGCAGCGATAACACGTTGAATACGTTGTTCCAATAATTCCAGTTGACCTTCAATAAACACCTTGTCTTTGGTTCTTTCCCAGCGGCGTTCGATGGCGGTTTCATTAAGGTCCCACATCAGTACACCCTTGATAACACGAAAACGATCTCGTTCAGCATCATAATCCGGCACATTGGGTAATTTCTCTAAATTGGCTTCTAACGAGTTCAGTCGCTCGAGTAAGTCTGCCTGACTGTCGGTGGCTGTAATAGTAAGGTCGTTTTTAGCAATGGCAGTATTAAGGCGTTGCGTGAAATCTACGAGTTTTTCGGTTCCTTCGAGAAGCAGTTTTCGAGCATCTTTTACTGCTTTTTCGGCTTTTGGAGATAACGTGTTGAGACGATTAATATTGCTCTTAATCATTTCATCGAACACGGGCAATTCTCTCTGCCAATGATTAAGCAGTTGCTTTAGTCGCTGGAGCTCACGGTAGTTGCGAAAACTTTCTTGGAATTCGTGGCTTGCATAAAATTGATACAGATAACTTGAAAGCTCAGTCATAGGCAAATTAAACCGGCTAACTTCATCTAATGGGTCAAATGAGAATGAGACGGGAGGTGTTAAGCTGTTAATCCAATCAGATTCATTGATGGTTTGCTGTAGGCCATTGAGTCGCTCAAATTCATCGTGGTAATAGTCGTTGGCAGCACGATAACCGTTTAGAGCATCCTGAAGGGCGCCTGCTTTTTCGTAAACCAGCGGTAGATTGAGTAAAACTTCTTGAACTGCGGGGTCTGAAGGGTTTCTTGAACTGAGTTCTTGCCATGGGGCAAGGGCTCCCACGGGGTCGTCATTTCGCAAAAAACTCCACCCTAATCCAAGCAGTGCAGTGTTAGCCGATGGGCCGTCGAGTTGTATTGATTCAAAGGATTTACGGGCTTTTGCCCAATCTTCACTTTTTAGATGGCTGCTTCCAAGTGCTAGGGCTGCTCTATCTTTTAGGGCTGCTGTTAGACTGTTTTTCCCGCGAGAGCGTGCTTTAAGCACTTCATGAAATAACGCTTTTGCTTTTTCAGGGTTGTCCAAAGCGTTATGTGCAGATGCTAGGTTAAATTTGGCAAATTGGGAAAAGCCCTTTTTACTTTTAATCTTGTTAAGGTGCACTAACGCTTCTTTTAGGTCACCTTTAGCGATAAAACTCTGGGCGAGTAGAAGTTTAATGTCATTCTTTAATGAGGAACTAGGTTTCTTTATGTGAGACTGAAGGATGTTGATCGTCTTGTCATAGCCTCCACGTTTATAATAAACCTCACTTAAATGGTACCAAACTCTGTTTCGTACGGACTTTGCGGTGGCAGATTTAAGTAGGCTGTTAAAAATGCTTTCAGCCTCATCTAGCATGCCGTAGCCCACATAGAGAGAGCCGAGAAGTACCTGCGTTTGCGCTTGATGATGGTTAAGAAGACCTCTCTTCTCAGCAATCATTGCTTTCGATATAGAGGTGAAGTACTTTTCTTGGTAGTAGTCAAAGAGGAACTCACCATAGGCGAGGTCTTTCACTGGGTGGGGTTTGTCTAGGCGAACAGATATCTTTTCTGCTTTTGCTGATGCAATAGAAGGGACGAACACAAGTGATAGTAAGACGAGCATAAGGGCTCGAAACGTTAGCTTGTGCGACGTTCTAAACAATAGCAATAAGGCTGATGCTTTTACTTGAAACACTAGAAGCATTAATCCCACTCTTTAAGCTGGAAGAGGGGTTGTTGGCGTAGGGTGTCACCTTGGATTTTTAGCTCAACATATTTGGTACCCGTTCTCTTGGTAAAATCAATGCTAACGGCTCGACGAAAGTCTCTTTTCTCTGGGCCTTGGCCGGTGACAACTGCCACCAGCTCATGCTCTCCGGTCGGTAGGTTGCCAGTATATAGGCGTTGGACGGCTCCGCGTTTTAAGGCCTGAAGCTCACGGTTGGTGTAAAGGTGATTGCTAATGGGGCGATCGTTAATTTTCAGTGTAATGCCGTCTAGTGAGAAGTAGTGGTTAGCGTCAATAGAGACAAAAACGTTAACTTGTGTGCCACTAGGGAATAGAAGGTCTTCTTCCAAAATGAAAAGGTCTCTGTTTACGGCGAGGACTTCTTGTTTCAGACTTTGCATTTCAGATTCTAGGCTTTTTCTTGTAGGGGGTTCTATATCGCCTTCTTCTGTTTTGATTCTCGTTATTTCTTCTTCGTCTGTAGTGCCATAAAGGATTTCGTCCAGATTAACAAACTCTGAATCTTCATCTTCGGCCTCTATAGTGCTTTCAATTGTGAGCTCTGCAGTTTCGTCCTCTGCCATGATTTCTTCAACACTGAGATACTCAAGGTCTTCTTCATCGGCATTGCTTTCGATTATAATATCTTCAACGCCATCATCGTCACTTGTCTCTCCCTCAGTTATGTCGCTGATTGCTAAGTCTTCTGCTGTATCGGCCTCTTTTGGCGTTGAATCGATTATTGCTGGAATTTGGGTGGTCACGTCGGCAACAGGAGGAATGGCAACGTCTGGTTCCGCAATCTTCTGCGCGATCTCATTGGCAGCCCAGCTACCAACGGCAAGAAACAGAAAACCAAACAACCATATTCTTGGGTGGCGGTATTTCTTTGTTGTATTTTTGGTAAGCTGACTCATAGTTAAACCTTATTAAGTACCACTGTATTATGCACCACGGATATAATTATTATTCGGTGGCAATACGTAATAATTCATTCTTATAGCGTTTTTCGTCGCTAGCCGAGAAATCGACGTGTACGAAACGCATAATGCCATCTCGGTCGATAATCACTGTGGTTGGTAATTCATCGACGAGATATTGTTCTGATATGTCTTGTTGCTGATCTAAAAGGATAGTGGCATTTAGCCTCAAGTTTGTTACAGCTTTAAAGGTCTTTTTTCTTTTTTCATCAAGTGAGACGACCCATAACTCCATGCCTTTGTTTGCGTGTTCTTTAACGAGAGCGTCGAGTAGTTTCAGATGCGGCTGACAAGAGCCACACCAGCTTGCCCAGAAACTTAATACAATAACTTTACCACGTTGCTCCGATAATCTTAGGTTCGGTCCATCAAGTGATTTTAACGTAAAGTTAGTCGCCTTATCTCCAACATGTAACGATCCTGCGTATGCCGCAGGAGCGAAGCCTACTGTCAGTAGCGCGACGATCAGCAAAGAACCTAGGTTTCCTTGAAAAGAGAGCAAGCCTCTTTTGTTGGTCCTCATCGTATTCTTTGTTGATCGGGTATTTAGTCGCAACATGAATGCCTCATTAAGACGGTATAAAGTCTATAGGGTAGGTGTCATCCCACACTTCGACATCCGCAGCACCAAAATTGATGCGTTTTACTTTAAGTACAATCTTACGCTCAAGACCAGGCTCTTCCAACTCGCTTGAGACGACTTCACAGGTTATTACTTTACCTGATGGGTCGATGACGAGATGAAGTACCAGTGTACCTTCAAGGCCTGGATCTTTCCGTAGTGCGCGACGATAGAGTGAGTAGATTCCACCTTTGTAGCGATCAAATACTAACTGAATATCCTCGGTCGTTCGTCGAGACTTGCCATCTTTGGATCGTCGCTTTTGCTTTGCAATTGCTGGATCTTCAATGTCACTGCTGACTTCTGTCGCAGAAATTCCTGCCAATGAACCTGCGCCGCCACCACCACTGCTAGCTTTGGATACCGCAACACCGCCGCTACCGGAGCCCGCCATGCGGGTGAGCAAGGATCGTTCAGTCTTGGTTTCTTGCTTACCAAGTGTTTCCTTCTTTTGCGTAGTTTTAAGCTGCTTCAGTTCCTCTTGATCTCGTAAATCAAATAGGTCGTCAAAAACGGCAATAGCCGCTTTAGCTTTTTCTTTGGCGGTTTTCTTTTTGGGTTTCTCTTTCTTCTTCTCTTCTTTTTTCTTTTCTTTAGGTTTCTCTTCCTCTTTCTTCTCCTCTTGTTTGGGTGGAGGAGGTGGAGGAGGTGGCGGTGGTTTGCGTTTCACAAACTTCGCTAAGCGTGGTGGTATCGTTTCCGCTTGATCCCGTTTCTTTTCAGGAACGGGAATGTTAGGCATAACGATACTAAAGACAAAGAAGAACACCATGACCACCGAAATGATTTTTCTAAATCGTCGTTCATCTTCTGCCCCTCTATCCCAGGGGAGGTCGGCGGATGAGTAAAATCGTGGATCTGTCATGTCGCTTTGTCCTCCGGGCGCTTTAACACCGCTAAGGATATTTTGGAGAACTCAGCAGAACTACAGGTCATCATTATTTTGCGTAATAACTTATAAGGGATGGATTTATCACCCATTATGGTTACTTCACGCTCAGCGATACCAAGTTCATTGACAACCGCAGGACTCTTCGCTGCTTGATACAAAAGCTCTTTTTGCAGTGCCGGGATACTGTCTCCAGCAGAGCGCATGGCGGTTTGTGAATCAACAATAGCTCGTCCATTAACGATAATGGTGTTTTTGCTTACCATGATGGTTAAGGTTTCTGAGGGTAGTTTTTCTGCGATTGATGTTGGTAACTCAATGACTTTGGCATTGGGTGGTTGTGCGGTGGTTGAAGAGTTCACCAACAAAAAGAACACTAGGATAGTGAATATATCCATTAGTGATACAAGGTTTATACCGACGGTTTTTTGCCGTTTTTGTCGGCGATCCATTCTTATCGCGCGGGTTGATTTTTTCATGGCTGACCCCCTTTTGAAGCAGAGTCAGGTGGCGCATCACCGATAGAAATGTCGGGGAAAAGTTCAGTTTTTATACTCGTGCCATTGACGAGCTGGTCTGCAAAACGAACCTTGTCCATGGTTTGTACCAATACATCATAAGGCGTGTTGGCTTCTAACAGTAAAGTCACTTCTGTGATTGCGGGGAAACGCCCTTTAACGGCTTTTAACGTGCTTAGCATGCTGACATAGTCATATGCCCCGTTAATATTACGAACGATTTTTAGTGGTCCTGTTTGACGGTCGACTATTTCTAATCGATCTGTATAAATTAAAATCTCAAGCACTAAGGGCTTCTTCTTGGCTTCATCTTGTTGTGCTTGACTGCCGGCAGGCAAGTTAAGCTCTAAGACGGTGAGCTGGGAAAAAACCGCTGTAATCAGAAGGAACGGAACCAATACCACCATTAAATTCATAAAGGCGGTGATATTGATTTCTGCGTCCTCTCCACGACTACGTCGCGAATGTCCTCTCATAATGGTTCCTACTTACGTGTTCAGCCTGGGGAGTTTAAGAAG
>MAAC01006012.1_pt1 | contig 37581 bp, 30 predicted proteins | sample 1115981 | NCBI WGS metagenome assembly MAAC01 (sample SAMN04961126, study PRJNA320927) | seawater metagenome | isolation source: sample BD02T64 sea water enriched with oil for 64 days | place: USA:Gulf of Mexico | collected 2013-07-27 | reverse complement strand
ATCTTTTTGTGCTTTGAGCGCGGGGAGATGTCCGGTTGTCGTGAGTTTACATGCGACAAAGGTTTTTGGTATCGGCGAGGGGGGCGTTATTATCACCTCTGACGCTGAATTAGCCGAGAGTATGCGAAAATCCACTACGTTTGGGTTTTCTGCCGGGCGCGTTGCAAGGGGACCGGGAGGCAACTACAAATTAAGTGAGTATCACGCTTCGGTCGGGCTCGCCCAGTTTGACCGTTTAGGGGGGGTGGTGTCTCGTCTGAAGGAAAAGCGTGTAGCTATTGTTACAATGTTAGAAGATATTAAGGGGATCACCTTGCTTTCTGGGGAGGAGACAAAGATATCGTCAACACTGAATGTCATTGTCGAAAAATACACAGCCGTTGAAGTTGTGAAAATTCTTAACAACAATGGTATTGGGGCAGGTATTTGGTGGGAAGATGTTTTGTATCAAAATCCCGTTTTTGATTTTGAATCCAGTTCCCTTTATAATAATTTCTCGACTGCCGAATCTTTATATAAATTTGTTGTTGCTTTACCATTTTCGTCCTCTTTATCAGGAATTGATATGTCAAAAATAGCAATATCTCTAAGGAAAATTTTTGAAGATGGTCGGTGATTTCTCTCTGAAATCAGTTGGTTAGATTGACGAGAATTAAAACATAAGGTTTGAAAAGTATTTTGCTTGCTCCTGTTAATAATATCTTAATACATTGGCATCACAGTTAGAGTCATATCGGTAAATCACATTTAAGTTTTTGTATCTATCGTTTACTGTTTTGATCCAGGAAGGAACGAGACAGGGGTTACCAAGAAGGTGGCCTTAAAGGTTGCTTTATCCAGGAGGGATTTAGCGTCACATACTTCAAGTAGAAGGAATTATATTATGCCCGTAGTTGGTACAAATACTGCAGCAAACTCTGCTGTTCGTTTTCTCAATAATAACTCAAAAATGGCTGCTAACTCAGTTGCAAAGCTTGCTTCTGGGTCACGTATTGTGCGTGCTTCCGACGATGCTGCTGGTCTTGCTATCAGTACAAAGCTGAGCGGTGATATTACTGCCCTTAAAACGGCTGCTACCAATGCATCACAAGCTTCGTCAATACTTCAGGTGGCAGATGGCGGTTTGGCGCGTGTCAGTGATGTGCTCCAGCGTATGAAAGCCCTGGCTTCTCAATCGTTATCAGGTACAGTTACTGATACTGAACGTGCATATATCCAAGCAGAATTTGCCGAACTCGAAAGTGAACTCACAGGTATTGGTGATACAACGACCTTTAACGGTAGTGAGTTGATTAAAGATGGCGGCTATAACGAGAACTTCTTTGTCGGGCTTGGTGCTGCTGGTGCTGTAAACGTTATCGCTGCTGATTTATCAAGTGTTGATATTGATGCGGTTGTTACTGCTATTGCTACTGATGTTTCGACTTCTGCTGGTGCAAGTACTACCTTTGCAACGCTTACAACCCAGATAAGTACTGTTGCTTCGTCTCGTGCATCGGTTGGTGCGCTTATTTCCCGGTTCGATACGCGTGGTGATCAGATCGCGACTTCTATCGAGAATACCCAAGCTGCAAACTCTCAGTTAAAGGATGTGGATTTGGCTGCTGAGCAGACCGCACTGGTTACAGCTAACGTTCTGACGCAGGCTGCTGTATCAGCTCTGTCTCAGGCAAACCAGATACCGCAATCTCTCTTGAGAGTTCTGCAATAAGCTATATAATTGGATTAGGGGCCTCTGGCCCCTAATCTCGATTTTAAGAGCGAGTGTGTTTTAATTTAGTGTAATTTATTAGGTTGTGAGAGGGAGAGGAAAATGTCTGATTTGAGAGTTCAAAATCTACCTGCTCGTTCTACGCCTAACATAAGTACTGTGCCAAGTTCCACAGCCACGAATACATCAACGGGTGGAAGCTCTTCAGGTAGTGAGGCGATTTCAAGTCCTCAAAGGGTAGCGCCCCAGGTGTTTTCACCTGTGACGAGTGTATCGTCTACGACCTCTGGAGTTAACAAGGCCGAAATTACGCAACCTAGCCTTTCTACTCCTGGTACGAAGAATGGTAACGATACCGTTCAGCCCGATAGCCCTGTAAATGTTGCGATATCCCCCTCATCTAACATTATGAGCTATCGTGATAGTGAGACTGGTCGTTTGATCATACGCCTGATAGATAAAGATAATAATGCTGTGATCTCTGAATTTCCAAGCAAGACAATGTTAGGTAATTATCCAAAAATTGGAGCTTCTTCCGCTGGACCACGCTTTGATACCGAAGCATAGTTGGAATGCTAATTGCATAACAATTTATGCTTTTGGAATGGAGTTAAGACATGACTACTACAGCTGGAACATTAACCTTTGTAAATGGATCTCCCCGTATTACAGGGCAATATTCAGGATTTGATACCACGGCAATCGTAGAGGCTTCGATACTTGCGAAGAGATTGCCAGCTATCCGTATGGAAAGTACGATTAGTGAGAATGAACTAAAAACGGCTGCCTATGGAGAACTTAATACTCTTCTGAATACCTTCCAAACGGCTTTAAACAGTTTAAGAAATCCTCCAGGGCTTACAGGCATTGAAGACAATATCTTTGAAGGTAAATCCGGGTTTTTAACATCCTCTACGACGACACCGGCAACGGATCTATTGGGCGTGTCTTCAACAAATTCGGCACTTACAGGCAGTTATGAAATAGAAGTTTTGCAAATAGCTGCGGCAAATAAAACTTCTTCTGGTGTCATTGCTGATTCTTCTGCCGCGCAGAGCGTTACCGATACGATTACTATTGGCCTTAGTGGCGGTACCACTAAGGATATTGCCATAACCTCTGACATGACACTTAATGATATTGCTGTCGCAATTAATGGGGAAACGAATAATACCGATGTAAGAGCATCAGTGATCAAGGTTGCCGATAATGATTTTCGTTTAATATTGACGGCAGAAGAAACGGGTAAGGCTATAACACTGTCCGGCACAGGTAATTTCCTGTCGACCTACGGGGATGGCGCTGTTCTTACTGAGCTTCAGGCAGCCGAAAAAGCTCAAATAAAAGTGGATGGTATTGCCACGGTGATCGTGAGAGACAGTAATAATATCGCTGATGTTATTGATGGATTGACACTACAGCTCTTCAAGGCAGAAGTGGGAAATACGATTAAGGTGGAAATCGATAACAACCTTGGTGCTGCAAAGGAAGCAATATCTTCCTTTGTGGAGGCCTACAATAATATAAGGGATGTTATCGATCAAAGCCGTGATTATGATCCGGCGAGCACGACAGGGTCGAAACCTACTCTTTATGGGGATGATATTCTAAGAAGAATTGAAAGGTCGATGAACGACATTGTTAGCACGGGGGCATCCGGTGTTGATAGCGGCTCCTTTAATACTTTGGGCCTTATAGGTATATCTCTGGACGATGATAATAAGTTGAAAATTGATGATACAGAGCTCGATGCCGCCCTCGTGAATAATTTGGAGGGTGTACGTAATGTATTTGAATTTTCATTTGTTCCGGACGACAGTCGATTAGCTATCATTACCCGCTCCAAAGCTCTTGATATTGATGATTTTGAACTGGTAATTGATGGTGTTGATGGGAGCGGGAATATTACAGGCGCTTCCGTTACGGGATTTGGCAATGTTTTCGATATCAGCAATGCTAGCTTGATCGGAAAAGAGGGAACCGCTTTTGAGGGCATGACAATGGTTTTTGTCGGAACGCCTGGCAGTGGATCACAGACTATTCAAGTGAAAACCTCTTTTGGTATTGCCGAGAATTTTCATCAATCAATCGAAAATTTTGTTAAACCTGGATCTGGCGACCTTTCAACGCGTTTGTTGGAAATATCAGCTGAAAGTAAAGAGTTGGGTGATAGGATTATTGCTCTCGATTTTCGGCTGGAGTTAACCAGAAATTTTTTAATCGAAAAATACGCTAAATTGGAAGAATCTTTGGCCCAGGCAGATGCAATGCGTAAGCAGCTAGAGGCTATGGCCAATGCCAGTAAGTAATAACCTAAAGGGTGAGTAATGTATCCTAATCCGTACAGTTCAAATGCTTATTCTCAGGCATCGAAAAATGTAAGCCCGATGAGGGCGATTATTATGCTGTACGAAGGAGCTATTCGCCTTATCCTCGAGGCGCAATATGCTGACGGTGAGGGTGATTTCGAGGGACGTTTTATTGCCATAGATAAAGCCTCTAAAATTATTTTAGGACTGCAAGGCCAACTGGATTTTGAGAATGGTGGTGATGTGTCTCCTATGCTGCATGAATTTTATGATAATTTGTTCATGCGCATGATGCAGATTAATTCGCGAAACCCTGGTCCCGTCATTGAGGGCGTGCTTGCGAGTTTAAACCAGATGAAGGAATCCTGGATTGAGGTGGCAAAACAGACAGAAGGTAGTAAGCTAGCCCCTTCTTCTGGAGGGCAGCCCAGCAGTAGTGATTCGGGAAGTGGCAGTACTTCACATTCTACTTCTTTGAACGTATAGTACTGCAATATTAAAATTTTACAGAAGATCGGTTACAACGCGTCTTTTTAATTTGGCTCCCTTAAAGGAGCCTTTTTTATCTCTTAGGATCCAATGGCAAAATATATCATACTGGGTGCTGGTGGTTTTGGACGTGAACTCGGTGAATACCTTCAGGATTGCCTGCGGGATGGTGCCCTGAGTGGAGAGTTTCTAGGTTATCTGGATGATACCATCCCTGCTGGTGCGTTAACGAAAATGGGTGATAAGGTCTTGGGGCCAATTACTTCCGAAGCACTGGTTCCGGACGTTAAATTTTTAATTGGCCTGGGTGACCCGTCTTCCCGATCAGAAATATTCTGCGTGTACAAAAAAAAGGGTGCCTCATTTGAGACCCTTGTTCATCCTAGTGCTTACAACTCATCATCCAGTGTTATTGGCGAGGGTGGAATTTTATGCCCCTATTCTTTTGTGGGATCCTGTGCCAAGCTGAAACAAAATTGCCTATTGAATATCTATGCGTCAGTCGGTCATGACTGTAAGTTAGGGGACAGTTCCGTGCTGTCACCTTATGCGACGTTAAACGGGAATGTAACGTTAAATAAGCTCTGTTTTTTAGGAACAAAAGCGGTTGTGACTAAGGGATGTACTGTGGGGGAATTCTCAAAAATTTCATCAGCAGCGGTTGTTTACAACGATCTTCCGGATCATTCTCTCGCTTTTGGTAATCCGGCGAGAATGAAAAAGACAATTTGAAATTTTGGCAATGAATTCTTACGTCTAAATTAAATTTATATTGTAATTACAAGGTCCTGTCTGAAATGGAATTGAAACAATCAAAAATTTCTAAAGATGATTCACGGTTAGACGAAGTATTGAATTTTGTAACATCGGGCCAGTTACAAGAAGCGGTTTCATTTTGTAACGATTATTTAAAGAAAAAGAAAAACCCTGCTATCGACTTCGTTCTGGGGCATGCTCTTTTGCGTTTGGGTGATGCCGATAATGGAATTAAGAGTATTGAAAACGGACGTTTTAAAGCTGTTAAAGATCCTTATTGCCTATACCGAATGGGGCATCTTGCATCAGAAACAGGTCACCTTGATCAGGCTGTTACCTGCTTTAAAAAAGCCTTGGCTTTTGACAAGAATTTTTGGGAGGCTTTATTCAATCTCGCGAACACGTTGAAGCGACAGTTTAAATACCGAGAAGCTCTTGAGTGTTATGTCAAGGTCATAAAAATTAACCCGGGATTTAGTGATGCACTATTTAATGCCGGGCAAATCTATGAAACGTTAAATGATCTTGATAAGGCTCAAAAATGTTATATCAAAGTCCTTGAAAAAAAACAAAATGATGATGAAGCACTGTGCGGTCTGGGGCGATGTTACGACCATAACTCAGAGAGTACTCTGGCCCGTGATTGTTGGGACAAGGCCCTGGAAATTAACCCCAAGAGTGCGTCAGCCTATAATGACATTGTAAACACGCATATTCGTAATAATGAATGGGATAAGGCGCAAACCCAGCTGGATGCATCTATCGAAGCTGGCATTGAGCATGAATCGATTTACCTGAATATGGGGCGAATATTAAACGTAGGTTCCAATGACGCGGAATTGGCGCAACAAGTTTTTGAACAGGGTGTTGAGAAATATCCACGCGTACCAGAATTATGGAATGCTTTGGTTGGTCTGTTAATAGGCAAAGCGCAATATAAAGAAGCTGAAGAGATTCTAAATTCATTAATGTCGGTGGGTATGGGAGTTTGGTATTTAAAACTAGCGATGTGCAAGGTGTTGTTTGAAACGTCTCGATTGGATGAGGCTGAATCTCTTACAGAAGAGGTTCTTGAATTGGATCCTGATAATGGAATAATTATAAGCTCCCTCCTTGCATCAAAAGCCTATAACTCTACTCATACTCCAGAAGAGTTATTTGAGGCGCATAAAAAATATGGTGCGCGATTAGAGGCTGGGAAAAAGGGAGTTTTATCTCCTCGTAAGTACTCTAGACGACTTGGCGACATAATCAAAGTTGGTTATGTCTCTCCCGATTTTAGAGAACACGCCACCAGTCGGTTTATGGAGCCAATCATTGCCAATCACGATCGTGAAAAATTTCATATAACCCTTTATTCTCAAAGTAAGTTTGTTGATGCTACGACAAATCGATTGCAAGATTATTCAGATGACTGGTGTTTTACTTCTGGTATGGATGATTTGGAACTTGCAAAAAAAATTCAAGAAGATGAAATTGATATTCTCGTTGATTTGGCTGGGCATACGCCGGGTAACAGGCTTGGAGCTTTTGCCTATAAGCCTGCGCCAATACAAGCGAGTTGGATGGGGTATCCCTATACAACAGGTATGAAATCGATTGATTATTATATTGCTGACACCAAAATGATCCCTGAGGAAAATCATAAATATTTTACCGAAAAGATTGTATATTTACCATTTGACCGAGAAAAGAAGCGCTCCTCTAAAGTAAATTGGTTACCTTCTGGTGTGGCTTTCACGGAGGTTTCTCCATTTCTTGCCAATGGTTATATAACTTTTGGCTGTTTTAACAGATTAGAGAAAATGTCAGATGATCTCTTAAACGCATGGGCGGACATATTAAATCAGGTTCCTAAATCAAAATTGATTTTAAAAAATCGTAATTTTGATTCTGAAGAATACAAGCAGAGATATATAGAATTATTTGGCAATAAAGGCATCGAAAATACTCGTTTGGATTTTCGAGGAAGTTCTTCACTTGCAGATTACTTATCTGTTTTTAACGAGATAGATATTGGATTGGATACCTATCCGTATAATGGAAGTACTGTATCTTATGACTCTATCCGGATGGGGGTGACTTTTGTTACCTTAACGGGACAAGCCAGCCAATCAAAAGTAGGCGCGTCACTACTGATAGCCCAAAAGTTAGATAACTTTATTGCGCATAATATATCTGAATATATCGATAAAGTTGTAGCCTATGCTTGTTCACCCGAAGAGATAATAAGGCTTAGACATAAGCTCGTTTATCGAAGTAGAGATCCCTGGAATGAAGATATTATGGACTGGGCTGTTGTGCCGTTGGAAGAAGTTTATATGCGAGTATTGCCGTAATATCCTTGAGGCTTAGTTTCTGTGATATGGACAGGGTGGGTTTCTTATTTACCAGATAATAATATGCAGAAGACTCGACTTAATCTGGCACCGCTCTCTTTCACTTGAGCGAATTGAGGGCGGCGCATCTCTTGTCAGAGAGAGTGGTTATCCGATTTGATGGTGGTGCAAACCAAACCATCAAACAAAGAAAACCACAATGTTGAATACTATCGATAAGATCATAAAACACAAAACCGGACTGCTGAACCTTGCCGAGGAACTTGGCAATGTATCGAAAGCCTGTCAGGTGGGTTATTCCCGGGACACTTTTTACCGCTACAAGTCTGCTGTGGATGAAGACGGCGTGGAAGCCCTTTTGGTGCGTACACGCCGTAAGCCTAATCTGGCCAATCGAGTCGATGAGGTGGCCGAACAGGCTATCCTTCACTCTGCAATCGAATTTCCAGCTTATGTTCAGGCCCGCACTTCCAATGAGTTGCGCAAAGCTGGTGTATTCGTTTCCCCGTTCGGTGTTCGCTCCATCTGGCTTCGGCACGATCTGGCAAACTTTAAGAAGCGACGAGAGGCACTTGGAAGCCAAGATCGCCAATGACAATGGCATCACCCTCACCGAGGCTCAGGCACAGGCGTTTGAGAAGAAAAAACACATCCTGGCTATCTGGGCTCTCAGGACACATTCTATGTGGGGACCAAGGGTGTTGGCCGTATCTACCAGCAGACTTATATCGACACCTATTGCAAGGTGACTCATGCCAAGCTCTATACCACCAAAACACCGATCACAGCCGCAAACATGCTCAATGACAAAGTGTTGCCGTTCTATAAGGAGCATGAGCTTCCGGTGCTAGGCATCATGACGGGATCGTGGCACCGAATATTGTGGGCGATCCGACAAACATGACTATCATCTATTCCTCGCCATCAATGATATTGACCACACCAAGACCGAAGTAAAACACCCACAGACCAATGTTATTTGATAAAACAATCTTGCAGGAGTTTTATCAAATAACATTCCGCAAAAACCTGTATGAAACCGTCGAACAGCTACAAGCCGATCTCGATGAATGGCTCGGTCACTACAACACGCAACGCACCCATCAGAGTAAAGTGTGTTGCGGAAGAACACCCTGCGAAACTATGATCGAGGGGAAAGAAATCTGGAAGGAAAAGCTTGTAGGCCAAATCTAACCTGACAGATCATCGCCACAAAACGGCTAACTGTCAGATCAAATCTGAACTTCTACAAATAATGAGTATGAATTTTTTTATGATGTCTCGTTGAGGTTTTGTAGGTCCGTTTGTACCATTTGAGAAACCATTGTTTGAAAAGAGATTTGACTTTTCCAACCTAGAATCTGGTTTGCTTTTCTGGGATCCCCAAGTAAAAGATCCACTTCGGTCGGGCGGAAGTAACGGGGATCAATCTTGATTATTGTTCTTCCATCCTTAGGGTTATACCCTACCTCATCAAGCTCGGTCCCTTTCCATTTGATTTTAATGTCAACTTCAGCAAAGGCGAGTTCTACAAAATCTCTAACAGAATATGCTTCACCCGTTGCAAGGACGTAGTCATCAGGTTTGGTTTGCTGTAGGATACGCCACATACCTTCTACATAGTCTTTTGCATGTCCCCAATCTCTTTTTGCATCGAGATTTCCAAGGAAAAGATACTCCTGAGCTCCCCTGTAAATTGCGGCAACTGCCATTGTTATTTTTCGGGTTACAAAAGTTTCCCCGCGAATTGGACTCTCGTGGTTAAACAGAATCCCGTTAGATGCATGCATCCCGTAAGCTTCTCTGTAATTAACGGTAATCCAGTAAGCATATAACTTGGCCGCAGCATAGGGTGATCTGGGGTGAAAAGGTGTTGTTTCACTCTGAGGAATTTCTTGTACTTTACCGTACAATTCAGATGTAGATGCTTGATAAAATCGGGTGTTTTTGAGGTTTAGTATTCTCATGGCCTCAAGAATGCGTAAAGGGCCTATGGCATCTGAATTTGCTGTGTATTCCGGTGTCTCAAAACTAACCTGGACGTGACTTTGAGCGGCTAAATTGTAGATCTCATCAGGTTTGGTCTCTTGAATAATCCGAATTAGATTTGTGGCATCGGTTAGGTCACCATAATGAAGATAAAAGTTGGTATTTGAGAGGTGGGGATCTTGATAAATATGATCTATTCGACTGGTATTAAAGGAGGAAGAACGTCGCTTTATCCCGTGAACTTCGTAGCCTTTGCTAAGTAAAAGTTCAGCTAGGTATGCGCCATCTTGACCTGTTACACCTGTAATAAGAGCTACTTTACTCACTTTTTATCCTTTTAACGTCGCACATGATTAAAATTATCCAAATACCATTTATAATACCTTCCCAAGCCTTCTATCAAAGATATTCGCGGTCTCCATCCAAGGTTTTTTAACTTCGTGGTGTCTAGTAGTTTTCTGGGCGTTCCATCGGGTTTGCTTGTGTCAAACTGAATGGAACCTTTATAGCCAACAACCTTACTTATCATGTCGGCGAAATCAGCAATACTGATGTCCATACCAGTTCCGACATTAATGGGATCTGTATTGGAATAATACTGCAACAGGAACAAACAGGCATCTGCAAGATCATCAACGTGAAGGAATTCCCTCATCGCAGTACCCGTGCCCCATATTTTAACCGTATTCTGTTGATGGAGTTTTGCCTCGTGAAAGCGATCTAGTAATGCTGCCGGAACATGACTGAAATTAGGGTCAAAGTTATCACCAGGCCCGTATAAATTGGTGGGCATTATCGAAATGAAATCGTTATCATACTGTTGGCGGTAAGCTTGGCAAAGTTTGACGCCTGCGATCTTTGCAATTGCGTACCATTCGTTTGTTTTCTCGAGAGGGCCAGTTAATAGTTGATCCTCTGAAATTGGTTGAGTTGAGGCACGAGGGTATATACAGGAAGAGCCCAATAATATTAATTTTTCAACTCCGGTTTGGTGTGCTGCATGTATAATATTCGCTTCAACCATAAGGTTGTCATATAAAAACTCAGCAGGCATGGCTGTGTTTGCATGAATACCTCCCACCTTAGCTGCAGCATCGATGATGATATTTGGTTTATTTATTTTGATCCATCTCTCGACCTCCTCTTGTCTGCGGAGGTCAAGGGTCTTGCTGTCCACGGTGAGGATTTTGCAATTTTCTCTGGCGAGACGTCTGATGATTGCTGACCCGACCATCCCATTGTGACCAGCAACCCAAATTGTTTTATCTTGAATTTCGTATAGTTTATTTTTGATCATAGTACGCTATGTGGGTTTTCTTCCGTAAACGTCTTCAAGTCGGACGATATCATCTTCTGATAAGATCTTACCGGTCTGTACTTCTATTAGTACTAAGGGGATTGAGCCGATATTTTCTAACCGATGAATTGCTCCTGCAGAGAGATATGTAGATTGGTTTGAGGTAAGGTCAAATACATCCTCCCCATTAGTAACGCGAGCTGAGCCTGAGACTACAACCCAATGCTCAGCTCTATGATGGTGATACTGCAATGATAAAATAGCTCCGGGCTTAACAATTATACGTTTTACAAGATAACCATCATTTGAATCAAGGGAAGTGTAATTACCCCAAGGGCGATATATAGTCCGCGCTGATAAATGGTCTTGCTTGCCTACTGATGGTAGATAGTTGGCAAGTTGTCCTACCTTTTCCGCCTGATCTTTTGAAGTAACCAACACTGCACCGTCATTGATGACAACCAGTAAATCTTCAACTCCTATAAGTGTGGCAATACCAGAATCATCATTCCAAGCAAGAGAGTTCTGGCACTCAATCATTGCTGTATTTCCTACATTAACATTGCCGTTATCATCTTTTTTAGAAACATTCCACAGGGAGTTCCAGGACCCAATATCACTCCATTCCATATTAGTTGTGATCACTACAGCTTTATTTGTTTTTTCCATTACAGCTACATCAAATGACAATGAAGGTAATGCCGAGAAAAAATCCTCATTTAGCCGGAGGAAATCTAGATCAGTGATACTATTTTCAACAGCACCGATAATATTTTTTTCGAACTCAGGATCTAGCTCCTTCATTATATTGAATAGGCTTCCTGCTTTAAAAAGGAAAATACCTGAGTTCCAGCTATAGCGTCCTGTCGCAATATAATCGATGGCTTTGTCTCGACTGGGCTTTTCATGAAAATGGGTGACCTTGTTAATGGGAGAACCGTTCTCTAGTGGTTCTCCCTGTTCGATATAACCATAACCTGTTTCTGGGCTAGTTGGCTTAATCCCAAAGGTAACAATTTTTCCTTTTTCAGCTGCGGGGAGCGCGGTATTTACTGCCTCAAGCAAGGCTTTTTTGTTCTTTATGGCATGATCGGAAGGCATCGCTAATACAATAGCTTCTTTGTCCTGCTTATAAAGAGTATAAGCCGCAGATAGAATTGCTGCAGCAGTGTTCCTGCCAACTGGTTCAAGTATTATCGAATAAGGTTTAATGCGAGCTTTTGCAAAGCTTTCTCCTACTAAAAAGCGATGATCTTTGTTGCATATAATAGTTGGTGATTTAAATTTGGGGCTTGATACTCTCAACGCCGTATCGATGATCAGTGGGTTTTCGCTACTGAGAGATAAAAATTGTTTTGGGCGACTAACCCTAGATACAGGCCATAATCTACTTCCAGAGCCACCGGACAGAATTAATGGGTAAATCAAAGTTATACGCCTAACTGTTGTTTCGTAATGTTATAACTTGAAGGTAGGTATTGTGTTTTTGTTATAAGAAATATTAGGGTTCTCATATACGTTGATGTTACTTAAAATGTCTTTAACGCTCTATTTTATTTCTATTTTTATGGTTTCTATTCTGTTGGAATGTATTCATGTCTGAACTCAATTATACCTTAAAACAAAAATATAACAGAAGGAGAGGGATTGCTGAATATAATCTGACTAAGTGGCGATGCGAGCGATTAAAGATAGCAAGTCGCTGGTGTAACTATACGCTAGATGAAATTATATTTGAAATTCAAAATTCTAAAAAAAGTGAACCAAGACTCCCTAGTTATTGGTTTCGTTATCGCGCGTATTTATTGTCCAGTCTGTATGCGCCTAATGATGAAGAAGAAAAACTCATAAATAAGATAATTGAAGACTATAAAGCCACGGCAGAAAGTAATGAAAAAGTTAAGTTGTTACTTATTCTTAGTTTATATTTTTACGCTCATAAGATTCAGAACAAATTCAGTCTTAATCTTGCTCTTGATTTAGATTGTATTTCTGATGATGCGGCAAAATATTTTGTGATTTATTTGTTGAATTACCCTCAGGCTCTTTTTGAAAAGGGCGATGCTGATACTTTACAAGATTATTATGAATTGATTTTAAAGTACGTCCTTGAGTTTGTTAAAAAGACCTCAAGTGAGAACAAAAAAAATCAAATCCTAACCTGGTGTACGATGATCTATATCGGCGCAAATATGACGGATCGGAGTTTAAAGTATATTTATGCTTTACGTGGAGAGTTGATAGAGGCTTACGTAAAGATGAACAAGAAAATCCTGCCTTCCCTAAACTATAATTTTAAACAAACCCAACGGCACAATAAAAAAATAAAGTTAGGGTTTGTGATCTCTAGATTAGAACCTACTTCTGAAACGAGTGTATGGCTTTCGCATTTTAAGCATTTAGATCGAAACATTTTTGATATCCATTTATACCGGATCCCGCAAAAAAGAGTGCAAGATCAAAGTTTTGAGAAGTGCTTTCTTGAATGTTTTGATCGAGTAATTAATTTGGATTGTACCTCGTTTTACGGATGGGGCGATGAGAGAGAAAGAAATCAAGCCACCAAGAGAGTTGTTGACCGTATACGTTTAGATGAATTGGACTTGCTTACCTTTTCAGGTGTTCCTTCGAATAGTTTTCTTTTATTGGAAAGTGCTCTAACTCCCTACAGATTAGCTAGAAAACAATTTTTATTGACTGCAATTAGTCCTCAAACTTCAGGGCTATCTAATACAGACTATGTAATTTCAGCGCCGATGGTGGAAAGTGAGAATGCGCAAGAGCACTTTACAGAAAAACTGATTTTAGAAGAGGGGAGCAACAATTGCTTTACATTTTTAGGGCGAAAGCCAAATTGTGAAACAGAAATTTCAAAGAAATTTTTAGGTATAAAGCCAGATCAGACTGTGATTGTAAGTGGTAGTAGTATGTCTAAAATCTCAACCGAAGCAATAACGCTTTGGTTGGAGGTTATGAGTTCAAGGGCCGAAACCGTTTTGGTATTATTCCCCTATAATCCACTTTGGTCCGATAAGTATCCAATGAGATTATTCGAAGAATATTTGACGCAACTTTGCCAAGCTCAAAACGTAAATCCCGATCGTATTTTTGTATTGCCGCCCCGTGAACATTATAATGAAATTGATTCTATTTTAAGGGTTGGTGATATCTATGCAGATTCATTTCCATTTACGGGAGCGACTTCAATAGTCGACGCGTTGGCAGCAGGTCTTCCAACTGTTGTTAAACGAGGACAATCACAACGATCTATGCAAGCATCTGCTATGCATATGGTGTCTGGGTTGGATGAGTGCGTTAGTTACAGTAACCAAGAGTACAAAGAGAAATTACTGAGATTGATTGATGATGTAGAGTATCGGCAGCAATTAATTGCAAAGATATACCAGCGAACACAGAATGAAATGCCGCCTTTTCGTGATATGAAAAAATCCGCTGATCGATTTAGCCGTAGTTTATTACGTATACATAATGGTTAATGACATTATGTGAATAGCTGTAGTGCCCTATCCTGCCCCCGGTTTGAAATTAACATAAATTAAGATAGTCTTTTTGCAGTTTTGATACCGGGAGACCGATGTATAAAAAGACGTCAATGGACGAGTGAGATGAAAAGCCTGATTGTTTTGTCAGGCCTTAAGGGGCAATCGGTTAGCGATATTTGCAATGAGCATGGCATCAGCCAGGCACAATATTATCAGTGGCGAGACCAGTTTCTGTCGAATGCTTCGAAAACCTTTGAAACGGAGAAGGTTGGTAAAAGACAGGCTCGGCTCGAAATAGAGAACCAGAAGCTCAAGGGATTGGTCGGCGAGCTGACCCTTGAATTAAAAAAAAGCGAGCCGTGGCTGTGAGGCGGGGCTTGTATACAGCAGTCGCGGCCAAAAATGCACCCATTGTCGTTCGTATAAGGGAGATAAAAGCAGACCCCCCTGGGGTTATCGCAGGACATGGGCGCACTTGAAGTATGTCGATGGTATTCAATCTTAGCAAGAACCGGGTACACCGACTGATGAAGGTGCATTCTGGTGGCAAAAAACATGAAGCTTAAGGCTATTCGCCGCGCAAATACCAAAAAACCAAAGCCAGATCGCCCAAACCAGTGGATTGTGCATTACAATAACAGCTATTTACATTCAACGCTCGGCTATATGCCGTCTGAAAAATTCGAGAATGGCTTTACCCAAAAACAGCAGACGAAAATTATCTTAAAACAGGCTTGCTAAAATAGGGGTACTACACGAGTAACTATTTTTTAAATTGGTAATCACAACCATTTTATCTCCCTTGCCACTCGTCAAGGGATAGTGGCCCTTGGTCCCACGGACGAAAATTGATGTTCGCTCGTTTAATTTTCTTATTAATAAACACTAGGTCAACTTGGCTTAGCTGGGCGTGATAATAGGCAGGATCACAAATATCCCAAAGCTCAAATCCAAGTTTTAACATCATGCCTAACCGTTGATGTAAAGCAGCAAGAGGGGCTTCTAATATTACCAGGGCCGATTTTTGTAAAACCTTGCCCCCTCCTTGAATAATTTTCTCTTCCAATCCATCAACATCAATTTTCACCAGATAACTGAGCTCTTCAAGTGGGAGGTCAATAAATAGATCATCTAGCCTTTTAACCGCTACATCAGAGGTTTTGTATGGCGGTGGGGAATTTGCACTTTTGGCCTGAAGAAAAGAGTGAGAAGTTTTTCCTTTTTCGATTAAATCATATTCATATAATTTAAGCGTTTCATTTTTATTAGAAAGAGCAATGGGAATTAGCTCATGTATGATGTTGTTATTGGTATATATTTTCTCAATGGCTGAATGATATTGTGTCGCGGGTTCAATGAGATAATGCTTTGACTTTCGATATGAAGACATCAAAAATGAGGTGCCATATTGTACACCAACATCAATAATGGTTGTAATTTCCTGATTATGAGAATTGTTGAAAATGGATAAGATCTCTTCGATGTTTGAAGTCCGTTTTGTTACTGAGTTGAGCCTAAGTTTTATTTTCAAATCATGATCTGAAATTATCTTTTTAATCGCTTTTGAGATTAAAAAATGTGGAGAATAAACGGATGTAATATTGTGTACTTTAATAATATTTAAAAATTCTGAACTGAAGGTTGGGCTGTGGATTATTGGAAGGTATACCCATTCTTCATAAAATTTCTGAGCAGGATCATCTTTTAAATAAGACGAGCCAAGAACAGATATACTCTGAGCTTCAGAATGGAGTTTATGGGTGATTGATTCTGGCATTCCTCCCGGTATCACAAGTTCTTTGGTCGTTTCTTGAATTTTTGAAGGCAGCATGATCAGTTCTATTTGTTTGTATCCATTTTTACAAAATCAATTTATACAAATTCCTTCAAGAGTATAAGTTTTTTTCAAAGATAATTTTAATAAGAGTGGTCTGCTAAGGGAGGTAGGAGTAATTAACTAATTACTTGTATGGTAAAATAGAAGTATTCCATTGTCGTTGTCGGGTCTCTTCACGATTTCATTATCTGCAAGTATGTCTGACGAGCTGTCTTCTTCAAGTTCGTAAAGATTGATGAGAATCCCTATAAATTTTAGAAGTATTTAGAGAAAGAGAAATTAGCGATATATAAAAATTATAAGGTGTTAAATTACTGATTAGTAAGGTTATTCATATGTTAATTTAATGATCCGTACATTGATTTGTAACGATAAATTTTTTAAAAATTCAATGATGAGGAGAGGTCCAAATGGGTGCATCTAAAGTTGTAACATTTGCCTTACTTGGTTGTGGCCGCATCGCTCAAAGATATGCGAAACTTCTCGGTAAAGAGGAGGTTAAAGGAGGGCAATTAATAGCTGTTTGCGATGTGAAAACTGATAAAGCACGTAAGCTTGGGCAAGAAGTAGGAGTTCCCTATTATTCTAATCTAGATGAGATGATGTCTAGCCATGGAACAAACATCGATGTTGTATGCGTATTAACAGAAAGTGGTCATCACGCTCGAGACACCCTTGCTGTGGCGAGTTATGGTAAGCATGTCGTCGTAGAAAAACCTATGGCATTAACCCTAAATGATGCCGATGCAATGATACGTACCTGCGATATGAAAGGCATTAAACTTTTTGTAGTGAAGCAAAACCGCCTCAACTTGCCTATTCAAAAGCTAAGAGAAGCGTTTGATAAGGGAAAGTTTGGTAAGATGGTTCTTGGAAGCGTTAAGGTCCGTTGGCGGAGAGACCAATCTTATTATGATCAAGATGATTGGCGTGGAACGTGGGCTATGGATGGTGGTGTTTTCGCTAATCAAGCAAGTCACCACATAGACTTGTTAGAATGGTTTTTAGGTGAACCAGTTAGTGTTTTTGCAAAATCAAGTACTCGCCTCGCAGATATTGAAGTTGAAGATACAGGTGCAGCAATAATAAAATTCAAATCTGGCGCTTTAGGCATCATTGAAGCGACTACTGCTGCACGACCAAAGGACGTCGAAGGATCTATTACCCTAATGGGGGAAATGGGAATGGTTGAAGTCGGTGGGTTCGCTGTAAATAAAATGACAAGATGGGAATTTGTTGATACGGATCATGAGGATAAAGACTTCCTTAACAAATATAGCGAAAACCCCCCTGATGTTTATGGGTTTGGACATAAGTCGTATTTAGAAAGTGTAATTAAGTCCGTTTCTGATAATGGGCCCTCGCTAGTAGATGGGTTAGAAGGTCGTAAATCATTAGAGCTTATCTTGGCTATCTATGAATCCATAGAAACGGGAAAAGAAACCCCCATACATTTTAGTCCGTCTAAATGTCGTCTTGGTCTGCAAGGAGACAAGGATTGATTGATATTCCTCTTGTGAATTTAAAACGACAGCATTTGCGATTGAGAGAGAACTTACTTAAGGCTTTTGAGGATACGCTTGATAGTGGAAATTTTATTCATGGGAGCCGTGTAAAGAATTTTGAAAGTGCCTTTAAAAACTTCCAAGAGCTAAATTATGTAGTGGGTTGTGCAAATGGCACAGTCGCTATTGAGGTCGCTCTACGTGTAATGGGCATAGGTCAAGGTGATGAAGTCATAATTCCTTCACATACATTTATTGCTACGGCAGAAGCCGTGTCCATTGTTGGGGCGATTCCAGTCTTTGCTGATGTATCTCAAGAGGCACACGTATTGACTGCTCAAACAGCTTCAGCAGTAGCAACCTCCAAAACCAGAGCAATAATTCCTGTCCATATTTATGGATACCCATGCCCCATGGCAGAGCTAACAGAACTAGCCAATGAGAATGATTGGTATGTAATCGAAGATTGCGCACAGGCCCATGGTGCAAAATTATCGAGCCGCACTTTAGGAAGCTTTGGGCATGCCGCGACTTTCAGCTTTTACCCCGGTAAAAATCTAGGGGCATTGGGTGATGCAGGCATTGTTTGTTTTCAAGGTCCGGAAAAGACTGAATATGCTAGACGGCTTATAAATCATGGTCGGACGGCAAAGTACGAGCATGAATTTCTGGGTTACAACTATCGAATGGATGAGGTGCAAGCTGCATTTCTATTAGCAAAACTTCCATATCTTCAGGGATGGATAGAAAATCGTCGATCTTCTGCAAACTACTATACTAATGTGCTGACTGAAAACGGATATTCTGTCCCGAAACCTATAATGGATGCAGAGCCCGCTTACCATTTATATGTGGTTGAAGTTACCAATAGAGATCAGGTCGTGTCGGCTATGAACAAGGCTGGCATAGGCTGTGGAGTTCATTATCCGATACCTTGCCATTTACAAAAAGCGATGGCCGTACATCATACTGGTAAAGCCTTGCCTGTTTGTGAAAGTATTGCTCGTAGGACTATTAGCTTGCCCATATGTGGTGAGATAACAGACCAGGAGCAAGAAAAAGTAATAATGGAATTTTTGAAAGTAGCTAAGCCTGTGTAAATTTCATTAGCAGCTCAGAGATGTCCTCTAGTGAGATTTATGCTGCCAGAAAGATCGGTTTTTGGTCTGCGACCAAACTTTGGTCGCAGACCAAATTATTATTCGATACAAGTATAAGCCGGTAGGGAAAAGGGGCCAGTGTCTCGTTTTATGGTTAGATTGTTTTCTTTGCAAAACTGAATAAGGGCCTCAGTCTCTCCTCCTTGAGATTTCTCATCCACGCAAATTATACCGCCTGGCATCATATGGTCTTTGAAACTTTTCATAGCTTCAAGGGATGGTCCGTATGCGTTGCAATCAATATATAAGAGAGCAATACGAAGGTGTTTGGGAGAGCGTAGCTTGTATAAGGGAGATGCTATAAATTCAGGGGCTGTCTTCCTTATATCGCCTTCAATGAAGTGACATATGTGATCTAATTTTTGTTCTTTAATTCTGTTTTCGACATACTCTAAGGTCAGATGATTATATCTGTCTTTAGACAAATAAGGGCTGTGTTCTAAATCTTGCTTGGTAAAGCCTGCAAAAGTATCAAATCCGTAGTAATTTCTAACAGCTTCTTGCCCGTAAGCATCAATAAAGCGGCCGAAGATAATTGAATTCCTACCTTCTGCGACACCGACTTCAACGATGTGTCCAGGGGTGTTCTGGATCTTCTCAAAAATCTTATAAAGCCACATGATATAAGTGAATTCGCCTTTATCTAAATATTCGTGGCTCATTTATTTATCTCCTTTATTTATTAAACTGATTGAGCTCTTAAAATTTTCAGATTATAAGCCTGAATATATAGGGCAGGTTGTACTGATTCTGATTACTTCTCGTACCTTGTTTTTAGCAACTTTTCCAGCTTTATGAGGGGTGTCTGTATCTAAAATAACGAGTGATCCAGCTTTCCCTATTAACGGTATCGCTTCGTTATCATGGTCGATCAGTTTGTTATCTATTCTTCGAACAGGATTATTGTTTTCATACCATTCATTGCGTATATGGCGAACCTCTTGTTGTTTGCCAGGGATTACCCAAGTTGGTCCACAGTTCTCATCGGTGTCAGACAATAGGAAAAAAAATTTAAACATTTGATGTTTATCAAAATGCATACAATAAGGTAACTCTTCTGATTTTGCCGGGGTATAAGTACTGCGAACATTAAAAATATTGAAGGGATACTGATAAGAATCACCATAAAATAATTGAGTTAACTCTTCCAATTGTGGTTTTGTCAGAAGTTTTTTTTGTGCAGTAAAAGTAGAGCTCATCATATCAGGACCGGATACGGCGATAGCTTCCATATAGTCGCGACAGGCATGTTCGTAGAATCCTTTACTGTATTTACGATCGATAATTTGCTCAAACTCGATTGTAAGTGATTCTAAGTCTTTATTCGGAAGGTAATCGGGTATGACGCAAAACCCGTCCTTTTTGACCGCAGTGATAATATCTTTTGAAGTTGATATTTTGTTCAAAATAAAACTCAATTTCTTAATTCCTGAATCTAAATTAAGCATTTACAAAATTAATAATGTAAAAAATTATATTCAAAATATAATTTTTTTGCTTGATAGGAGTCTTACTTAATCACTTTTTTAACAGTAAATCATTTATAAAAAAATACTTTGTTTGTTCCTATATCTATGCAAACGCCGACTTGATAAGATGTGTCTAAAGGGCATGTTTTTTGAATTTACAGTGTTATGATTTGTTTAATTATGTAAATAAGCTGAATTCGAACCAAAAATATAGTGTTGTCCGTTTCGTACATCAGAAATCAAAATGTATGAAGTTCCTTAAGTTGGCGTTAATGTCTATTTTAAGCTGAAGTAAAAAATAAATAATTGATCATGTCGTGGATATCCTAAATACCTGAATATCAAAAATTACTACTTACAGGAAAGCTTCCACATGAAATTTATGGAATACATATCTTTTTATTCTGTTTATCTAGGTAATTTTTATCAGCGTTTTCCTCATTTGTACAATGCGCCATACCGCGCACAAATGGATGGGTTACTCTCAGACGGTTTCTATGGAGGGCACATGTTTGCCTCTGTAATGGGACCTTATGGATATGAAGCGGATTTTGCTGTTGTTGATTGTTATACATCGCAATGTATTTGGGCACTTGAGAATGAATTTGTTGCTGATCGCACACAGCTTATGGAGATAGCCTGTAAACAAATAGATAAGATGAAACCCGAGGTTCTTTTCCTTGCCGATCCTTGTGCCTTTGATCCTAAAATTCTGAGTAATTGTATATGGAAACCTAAACTAGTAATCGCCTGGAGAGCCGCTTCGATACCAGATAATGCAGACTGGTCAGCTATTGATTTGATGATTTCAAGTTTAGAAGGATGCAGAGACAAAGCCCTAAAGCTTGGTGCGCGTGCTGTTGAATATTTTAAGCCTGGCTTTCCAAACTTTGTAGCTGAGGTTGTCAAAGATGAGCAAAAAAAATGGGACGTGGTTTTTGCAGGACAAGTTAGTATATGTCACACGGAAAGGGCAGAGTTCTTGAATCAACTATCCGCAATGCCCGAGTTTTATAGCAGAGAAAAATCTCTAAGGTGTTTTTTGTTTAATCCAACTTTTGTGCCTCTTTCTGTTGCTGACTGTCATATTCAGCCTGCTGTTTGGGGGATGGATATGTTTCGGACGCTCAAGCAGGCTCGAATTGTTGTGAATAGCCATATTGACATGGCCTTGGGGCAGAGCCAAAACATGCGGGTATATGAAGCGACAGGTATTGGCAGCTTTTTAATTACAGAACAAAGCGATAGCCTTCGTGAGATGTTTGAGCCAGGTGTGGAAATTGAAACATATAACAGCCAAGGAGAGCTTGAAGAAAAGATCCGCTATTACCTTGAACATCCAGAGGAAAGAGAAGCGATTGCCAAACGTGGACAAGAACGTTGTTTGCGTGATCACAGCTTGGAAGTCAGGGCTAAAGAGCTCGATAGGTTAATTAAACTTTACATGCCTTCATAATGTAATTTTATATGCGATCTACAACTAAGTTTGAGTCGGTTGAAATTTACTATTTTATACAATCTTGGATAGAAAATATTAATTGAAGAGTAAGTTAGTAAATGCATAGAGGACAATTAGGCATCAAGCCATCTCTTGGAATAATTACGTTCGACTTTGCTCACCTGAAAACAGAGCAGGTGGTTGAAAGCCTTTTGAAGGAAGAGGGTATTGGGGAAATTACTATATTTGCTCTTCCCTTCAAGGAGCGGAAGGAGCGTAAAATTATTTTCTCACACAGGCCTGACCAATCGAAGGCAATGTATACTTTGGATCTGGCCAAAAAGTACGACCTAAATTTTGTTCGGTGGGATGGATATCAGGAAATAAAAAGGTGTGATTATTATTTAGTTGCGGGTGCTGGACTAATTCCTTCAGAGAGTATTCAGGGCAAGAAAATTATTAATGCTCATCCTGGAATAATTCCATCGGTCCGTGGTCTGGACGCTTTTAAGTGGGCTATTTATGAGGGAATTGAACTTGGTGTTACGCTCCATTTTATTGATGGTGATGTGGATTGTGGTGAGATTATATCTATAGAAAAAACACCGGTTTATACTGATGATAATATTAAAACACTGGCTAAGCGGCATTATGATTTAGAAGTTGCCATGATCTCCAATTTTATGCGGTTTTTAGAAAAAAAATCGAAAATATCTATGCCGCAAAGAGATGTGCATATGAGAATGCCTGCCCAAATAGAAAAAGAAATGCTCGATAAATTTTCATCCTATAAGGAACGTTATGCCAAAGCTTTTTCTGTGTGAATATTTGTGTAGGAGTATGGGGTTTTGTGATTTAATTCATAAATATAATAAGTTAAATGATAATTTATCTTGTTACTGTAGCCCCGGCGTCTTCCTTGATACCGTATCGATTGAGGATGTTAACTTTTCTAAATCACTGATAATATAAGGCGGCGAAATTTGTAATTCCTCTTTGTTACTTGTTTCGATAATTTCTAATAAAGAGTTTCCTGAATCAGCATATGAAAATTGTTTACTACCTATTTCCTCTACGTATAGCTCGAGTCCAGTCTTATCAAATATTGTTGTCCCTATTCCAAATTCTGTGGCTTCATAACCAACACTAGACCAGGCGGTTACATGATGATCGGAAGCTTTTAAAAGAGGATAGAGTGACAAATTACTTGAAAAGGTAAGCTCAAATTTATCCTTTGCAACTTGTTCTAATCTGTTTGCGATCTCATCGCGGGTTACAACCATATTAGGGTGCATTCTAATCAACCAAAGCCAATTAGTTGGCGCCTCTTTCATAGCGTCGATTAGAGTAGGGTGTAGGGGATCAGAAAGGGGTTGAAGTGTAACAAGAATACGTTTGGAAGCGTGTTTGATTTCTTTTAAAAAGTTAGTGTGTTCATCGGGAATATTAATTGGTTGCCCGAATTTCCATAGAGCCAGCCACATATACCCAATAGCGTGAGGAAAATGAGTTGTTCTCTCTGGTGGCATATGCTTCGAAATGTTTATTACCGATTGTTTGCCCCAACACCAAAAAAAATCAGGTAAGAGATTCCAGCCGTTATTGGGCATTCGGGTAAAATGTGTATAGCTGATATTATACTTCCCCTGCTTTCCATGTTGAACATCAATAACAGGTATATTTAAACGCTTAGCAGCCAGAATAATTGCCATATTAGTAACCGAGTAATAGCAAATAACAAATATGGCTTTAGGCTTTGCTTTTCGAAGTAGGTAGGTAAAGTCTTCTGCAAAAGTTAGTAATTGAAACAATTCCGGACCAAGAGCCTGTTCGATCTCATTCTCTTTATGATCAAAAAGGGATCTAATCTCTTGTGCGCCATCCAAGTCATCTAATCTAAATGGATTCTTCAGGTATCTGCAATAGGCCCGATAATAGAGGTGACGGAGGCTATAGTGACTTGTCGGGAAAGCACAGCCTTCAAGGCCTTTGTTTCCATGTAATGTAAGTTTAAAAATGTCTTTGCGATTACTGATAAGGCGATAAGCGTCCGCAAACTTATCATACCATCCATCAAGAGAATCTTCGCCATGGCTTAAGACGCCAGGAAGGAACCAAATCTTGTTTTTTCCTTCTCTGATAAGAGTTTGCCGAGCTATTAAATGCTTTATTCGCTCATAAACCTTCAGCCATAGTCGCTTTATCAAAGATAAAGACGGAGCAGGAATTTTATTCTTCGACTTTGGATGTGACTGAAGTCCAGATGCAATCCACGATTTGAAAATATGTAACCTGATGAGTGGCCATACGGATATATCTTCAAAATAGATTTTTGTGATATCAATGGTTTTTTCTGCTTGTTCTATACGCTCTAATGCTTTTTTAAACTTTATCCCAGAATGCACTGCTTCAAACCGCCATATTGGCTTCAACAATTGCAGAAGCTATAATAAAGTCGACTTCGTTATCGATATCGATTGATGCTGTCCGATCCATAATAAAAGGTATCGCATCCTGATAAAGAGTGTTTAAGCTCGGATTCATTAAGTCTTTGACAGAGCGGATATAAATAGCTCCATTCGGGTGGTAGGCAGTTCTTTGGTCTTGACTTCGTGTGTTTCCAGTTAACATTGGAGACTGTTCTGACAAGGGCGCCCAGTTTTTTTCATTCTCTATATGGAATGCAAAAGAGATGGGGAAACCAAACTCCGTTGCAGAAAAAATGGGGTGTTTTGTTTCATTGAACTGGTCGATTGCAGAGTTAATATGGTTCGTCGTTCGAAAAGGAACTGTTGGTAAAGTAAGAACAAAGGTTTCGTCTTCGGATGAGAATATCTTATCTTTAGATGTAACTAGATAATCAAAAATTTTGATATTATCTCCAGCCTCTTCGGGGGACCGAAGGTCCAGGGTTAATTTTTCATTCTTAAAAAACTCTTTTGCAATATTCCAGTATTCGATTGAATCTGTTGAAAATATAACACGATCCACCTTTGAAGATTGAATTGAAGCCTCTAGCGTCCATAGTATTAACGGTTTACCGGCAAGGGGTTTGATGTTCTTGTCGGTCAGTCTTTTCGAACCTGACCGGGCTGGTATAAATGCTGTAATCGTCATTCCCCAAAAAACTCCATGATTGCCTTAGCCGTTTTTTTATAGACTTTTAGAACATCATTATAGTCATCATCACACAGGTGGGGCATAGGCATTCGGTCTCTTCTGTGCATAAGCCCTGCTGCTTGGAGAAGGGCTTTGTTTGTTCTGTGCCACCCGTATTTTGCTGCGCACTCATCAAAGAAAGGACTTTCTATTTTGTTAAGTATGAAGTCGAGAGCAGCTTGATCATTATGCTTATATGCTTTCCAAAATGCTTCCCCAATACGCGCATCTATCATAGAGATGCCGTTTAAGTAGGCTTTTGCTCCATGTGGGCGGAAGTCCATAAATACTGATTTACGTCCCGCAATAATTACGCGTATTCTCGGCTCTAAATCTAGAGCTACACAGGTCATGTGAAAATCTTTGGCGTCTTCTTTTAATGCTACAATTTGAGATATTTTTGGTAAGGATTGAAACAAGGACTTTGGCCAATGCATCTGAGTACCATCTTTGCCCGAAAGAAATGGCATTTCATGCACAAGTATTCCCATATTGGTTTCTCGGCCCACATGTGCATAGTGATCAAGGATTTGTTCATCTGAGAAATACTTTTCCCGAACCAAAAGGGAAACTAAATCAGCACCTTCTTCTTTAGCATGGTGGGTAAACTCGATGGTTTCTGCAGTCGAACAATGTATTGGGTCTCCAACAATGACAACATTTTCTTTATCTAACTTCTTGACCACTCGGATACAAAAAGCATTGAGCTCCATTATCTCAGTATGGGACAGTTGTGAGTATCTGGAGTTATACGCCATTGCGTAAAATTTGCGCCCGCCAGTTTGATAAATATGATGTATATATTTTTCTAAAGAGGCGTAATCAATTGTATTATCTTCATTAAATGGTGTGAAAATTGTATATACACACCCTTCAAGTCGTTCTTTAATACGGTCAAACATCAACATGTCCAATTTTCCTGCGGTACAAATCGGCTTCAATCATGTTTTGGGCAATGGCTTCAATATCACGGGAACCTGTAAAGCCGGTCTCTTTAGTAAGTCTAGATGAATTGCCAATAAGAGGCGGAGTATCTAGTGCTCGAAAATAGTTTTCAGAAACCACAGCAAGCTTCATCCCGGTTTTTTTATCAAAGCATATTGATGATTTTCCTGTCCCTTCAAAAGCTGGACTAAAACCTACAGCCTTAGATGACAGCTCCAGAAACTTTCTAACTGATGTTAATTTTCCCGTAGCAAAGACAAAATCCTGGGGTGTGTTCAATTCAAGAACGCTTGGTATTATCTTAGTGTAGTCTGCAGCCATGCCCCAATCTCTAGCGGAATCAAAATTACCTAATTGCATAGGTGGCCCACCTTCAACCTTTAATCTTACCAAGTTGTATGTAATTTTTCGTGTCACGAAATTTCTCGCACGAAAGGGTCCTTCATGATTAAACATTATGCCGCTTACAGCATGTAGATTATGACGTTTTCGGTAAATGGAAATCATTTGTTGGGCTGCTAATTTTGAAACGCCATAGGGGTTTAATGGGTTGAATGTATCGGTTTCATCCAATTTTTCGCCCAATTTTCTTGAGCCAAAGACCTCTGAGCTTGATGCAAAAAACAGCCGGGACTCAGGTGATGATATCCGAATTGCTTCGAGGACATTGAGAACGCTAAAGCAATTGACTTCTATTGTCATTTTGGGCTGAAAAAATGAGTCCTCAATAAAGCTTTCACCTGCAAAATGGTATATATGGCTCGGGCGTAAATTTTTCAGAGTATCTATAACCATATGAGGTTCTAGGAGATGAATATTTATCAGCTCAACTTTGTCAAATATGTCTAATTCAACAAGTCTCCAGTATTTATTAGCATTACCACGCCGTGTTCCTCCGACAACACGCCAGCCTTCCTGTAGAAGCTTTGAAGCTAACAAGGAGCCATCTTGGCCTGATATTCCAAAAATAAGAGCAGTTTTTTTTATATGGCTTCTAGACATTGTATCGTTCATCAAGTGAGTTTATTGCTTGAGCAAATCCCGCGCCATTATTTAGATGGCCTTGCCAAACCTCGATAACCTTTATGCACTCAAATTTCATAGCAGAATGAATAGCGTTCTGGTTTTTAATATCTCCCATACCAAAGGCAACTCCTTCACCATCGTATCCAATTGCATCCGCAATATGTATATGTTGAATATTTGATTTGAGGTCATCAATGACATTCTTAGAGGAAAAATTAAATACAGTATCGCCCATTGCAAGGTGACAAACATCCATACAGATTGGAATGGATAAAGACTTCAAATATTTAATATCTGCGACATTGTTCATTGCTTTCAATGGTACTGAGCCTCCAAAATACCATGCAATGGGAGGGAGCCATTGCGGTAAAATGGTAATTCCCCTTTCATGGTAATCCTGCAAAAGCTCACTATGTCGCGAGTAAAAATCATTGAGCGTCGTGTGGACAGCTGAAAAACTGCCAACAATTAACACTTTTTTACCTGTGTGATCTTGAAGTGCCATTGAGAGTTCAGAAGTTCGATCAAGAACTTTAAAACTAGCTTCTCGTTGAGCAGGATCTGGAGAAAAAGGATCTATCAATTGGGTAGAATTGATGTAATCCGGGAGATGAATACTATACTCATTAGTCTTAGATAAAGATGTATGGTTAAAGGTGTTTTCCAAATCGCGATGGGATAGGTGAAACTCATATCGTCCAATAGGAAAAGAGGATTCAATCATGGCTAGATCATGAAATCTTATTGGTAAAGATATCGAATTGTCACGAGAAAACTGAAGAGCTTTTTCCGATACAGCAATTGAAGGCTCAAAAACAGATCGGTCAAGGACACGACCAGATTTTAGGCATTTTCTGGTTGGCGTATCGAATATATGCGCCGCTTCCTCTTGACCCAATCCTGTACGAGGGGCACGAAGCACTAATTTTTCAGGTGGAATAATTTCACCTGGAGCTATGTCGGATAGAGCATAATAAGAACGGCCTAAGTTCTGTAAGTTAAGTAACTCACCCTGGTTCGGTACTCTTGGTCCATCTCCTGATAATAGTAAGTTCAGGTTTGCAGCAAACCGCGTCAATTTGAGAAATTCATCAGGTGTAGAACTTGAGCTGTGATCTAGGCCGTCAGCTGTTTTATCCAAAGTTATGTGGCGCTCAATTATACTGGCTCCCAACTGCATAGCCAACAAACAGGTTTCCCAACACTCATCATGGCTTGAATAGCCAAATTCTCTTCCCCACTTTTCTTTCAAATAAGAAAGGTAGCCAAGTTTACTGTTTGATAAATCCACGGGATAGTTTGAGATACAGTGAAATGGGGTCCAGATATTTTGATCAAGCTGGGGGAGAACCATCTCAATCAAGGGTTCATTGCAAGCACCTGTTGAGATAAAACAGGGCTTGTTGAAGTGCTCTAGATGTTTGATTAACTTAATATTTGCAAACTCTACAGAGGGAATTTTAAAAAAATCAAAACGTTTTATTTCATCGTTAAAGTCGTCAGTGTCTTCAGGAGTGAAAAAGCTAATTCCTGAGTGAATATTTTTTGATTTTGCATAATTTGATAGCAATATAATTTTACTGGGACTGAGGTAATTTTTCTGGATTTCTGTTAATAATAGTTCATCACCAATTTCACGCTCTACTTCTGCATAAGCATTAGATAAATTGCGATACTGGAATTTAACCCCCCACGCGCCAGCCTGTGCCGCTGCATCAATCAATTTACGAGCGGTTTCTTCTGAACCTAAATGATTTATCCCAATTTCGGCGATAATCTTTATGTTACTCATACTTTTTTAATGACACCTTTACTCGTAAACAATTGTTTCGTAAGTATCCTTTAGCACATATATTGTTTAAGAATAAGTCAATAACGATCATTTTTACGATCAATATAACCCAATCTTTGGTACGTCAGCTATAGGTTTTGGGTAATTGTGAAAATCTACTTTTCAGGACTTCATACTAAGTTATGGAAAGGGTGAGGGGGGAGAATAGTAAAGTAAACGCAACGTTTGATAAGTAGAAACCAATCAAGTTTCAAGAATGATCATTGCTATCATTTAATACTATGGGCATCGAGATAAACTGGGTTAGTTTATTCGTCATCGACCAAAATATAAGCAGAGTATTTACTTTATTATAATATCTAGTTCGTAGATTTATGTATGTTTGGTGTGAGTTGGCTCAGTAAATAATAGATAGTTTGGAAAAAATGCCTGAGAGTAATGTATCCGAGATTTTGAATTTACAAAAGCTTGCTATTAATAAAGAGCGTTCTTTATTAAATGGTTCGGTGTGTTTGATCGTTCCTCCTTCTTCATTTCTTCTCGATGAAAGGGTATTTACAAGCCTTGGAATCTTAAAAGTTGCTGCAAGTTTAGAAGAGGAAGGCATCGAAGTATCAGTTATCGATTTATCAGGGATTGAGAACTATGGAGAAGTACTTAGAGAGCATTTAGAAGGAAGTACAGACGTTGCTCTTGGTATTTCAGCTACTACGCCACAAATGCCTATCGTCAGTGAAATAGCGACATTAATTCGTAAAATACGCCCTGATATCAGGCTGATATTGGGTGGGCCACATGCGACGTTAACATTTGCTGCTCGGAAAATTGAAACCAAGCTCAAGAAGATAGTGAGAAGAGCTGACAGAGCGGCAAGTCAGCTACTGGATTTGTTTGATGTGGTTGTATGCGGAGACGGGGAATTGGCAATATTGGAAGCACTTAAAGCCAATCCCGATAAAATAATTGATGCAGATGATCGCAAAACCTCTCTTTTCATGGACAACCAATTTTATATTAAGAGTCCTCTACCTGCACGCCACCTTATCGATTTGACGAGTTACCGTTATCAAATTGATGGCCTTCCCGCAACAAGCCTTATATCTCAATTGGGATGCCCTTTTAATTGCGGTTTTTGTGGAGGGCGTAACAGTCCAAGTTTACGTGTTACACGTACTCGTAATGTTCAATCTATTATAGATGAGGTTGAATTTCTTCACAAAGAATATGGGTACACTGGATTCATGTTTTACGATGATGAGTTGAATGTGAATAAAGACTTGGTCAAACTTTTAAATGGACTTACAGATTTACAAAATAAATTAGGTGTAGAGTTTAGGCTAAGAGGGTTTATTAAAGCTGAATTGTTCAACGATGAGCAGGCAAAAGCGATGTATTCTGCAGGCTTTCGTTGGCTTCTATGTGGATTTGAAGCTGCAGACCCACGTGTACTCGAAAATATAAATAAGCGCGCCACTCTAGAAGATAATTCCCGAGCTGTAGCTATAGCGAAACAATATGGTCTAAAAACCAAAGCTTTGATGTCATGTGGACATCCTGGAGATAGCGAGGATACGATCTTGGCTATTAGGGATTGGTTACTGGATATGGATGTTGAAGACTTTGATTGTACCATTATTACTCCCTATCCAGGCTCACCCTATTATGACTTAGCAGTTCCTCACAATAATACAGAGGGTGTTTGGGTTTATACTTGTGAAGAAAGCGGTGATCGTCTTTTTGCTTATGAGGTCGATTATCTCCATACCTCAGATTATTATAAAGGGGCGCCTGACGGAGGTTATTGTTCCTACGTTTATACTGATCATTTATCCGCAGAAAGGTTGGTTGTTTTACGTGATGAACTAGAAAATGATGTCAGGCAAAAATTGTCTCTTCCGTTTAATTCGTCTCAAGCTGCAATTCGCTATGAGCACAGCATGGGGCAAGGATTACCTGGATTTATTTATCGCCGCAGCAATACTTTAAATCCTGTACGATGATTCTGACTCTTTAATTTTGGATGTTATGTGATTGATATATCCCATTAATTGTAATTATGCTTAAATGTAAAACACGATTAATGAAAAAATTGCACGAATATATAATCATTTAGCCTGGAAATATTCTAAATGTTTAGTTTGAACCCATATGAAGTAAATCAGCCAGTATTAAGAGCAGACTTGGTATCTTTTAGTGCTTTGCTATCGGAGTATTCTCGCGCTAAAAAGCTAATTATTACGGACTGTCAACTGGAGCAGTCAGAGTTGTTTCATTGCGTCCTTCAAAATGTTCAGCAATCTGAAACCTGGACTGTCCTTACTGTCGAAAAAAAAAGCCCCTCCATTGATAGTCCAAACCTAACCTTCTTATCAGTGGACGAGCAATACGGGTATTGCCCGCCTTTTATGCCTCTTCAAAGTTTTTGCTTATTCCAAATAGTTAAGGAGCAGAAACCTGATTTGGTAATTGTAGAGGGAACGCCTGCTTTAGCCTATTATATATTGCAATCAAAAGAGCAAAGTAGTTGGTTTTCGAGCACGTCCTTTTTGATATATCAGCCGACTTCTCGGTTTTATAATCTTGAACGTGAGGGACAATTCCCCTCTGGTCGAACAGATATAGAATTGAACTGTATGGAAAAAAATGCGTTTCCTAAGTTTGATCTCGTTATTGAGGGTAAAGCTGCTTCTTTTGTCCCTTGGGCAAATTCCGCTGGATGGAAGTGCCCTGGTAAGGTTGTCCAAGTGGTGAGTGAAGATCGATGTGAAAAGCACCATTCGCCTAGATATTCTGATTTGAAAATAACTGATGTCAGCAAAAATGTAGGGGTGTTACCCAGAATTTCTGTATGTCTCATAACGTACAACAGGCCCGATTATTTAGAAGAAGCTTTGCGGAGCTTAGAGCGGCAAACTTATGAAAACTATGAAGTCATTGTTGTTGATGATGGAAGCCATTCTGAAAATCGATTGAAGATTAATATATTAGAAGAACAATATACTTCACTTGGGTGGCGCTTTTGTTATCAAGAAAATAGTGGCCCTGCCAAGGCTCGAAATCTTGCGGCACAAAAAGCCAAGGGAAGTTATTTACTGTTTATGGATGATGATAATCTTGCGCTTGTTAATGAACTGCAAGTATTTGCCGAGGCGGCAATTCGATCCAATGCTGATATATTAACTTGTATACCGGGTTGGCACCCAGAATCAGACATCGGAGCAGGAATAGATATCCCGATTGCGAGCGATGATATCCAATATCCCTTAGTCCATCCTGATTGGATACCAATTGGAGGGGATCCAGCACTTGGCATACTGATTAATTGCTTTGGGGATACAAATGCTCTTTTTCGAAAAAAAACCTTTGATGAACTCGGTGGTTTTAGTGGAGATCGTGCCTTTGTTATGGAGGATATGGAGATATTTTCCAAAAGCGTGGTCGCTGGATATCGGCTTGAAGTTGTCCCCGAAGTTCTCTTCCTCTACCGTAAACATAAGCAATCACGATCTTTAACTCAGACTGTTTTTACATCTCACATTAAAACGTTGATGCCGTTCTCACCATTGCTTGATGAAAGCCTTTGGCCCTTACTCTTATGCCTTCGTAAAGGGTTTTATGATCGGCATAACGAAATTTCGAGTTCTTTGAGTGACAGGGCATTAATAGAGAGGGGAGAATGGATATCCTTATCAAAGGCAAATAATAAATTTTCCCTCACAGGGGGAGGCTTAGAAGAATTGAAGTGGTTTCCTGATGATAAATCACGGTTGTCCTTCAGGATAAAAAACCCTGGGCGTAATCATTGCCTTGTTTTTGAATGTGTTGGCAGAGGGATATTGAAATTCTCTCTTTCGAACAAAGAGTATGAGATTTCATCAAATGCTGAAACAGAAAGTGCACTCGTGGAATGTAAGTTGCATGCGGGTGCACTACACAGCAATGAAGAAACGGTGATAATTTTTAAAAAGACTGAAGGTGTCTCAATTGCTCGCTTTGCCGTTATGCAGTTAGAGGAATAAGGGTGGGAAAACCTTCTGATAGCCCAGTATACGCGAGTGTTTTTAATGGCAAGTTTTTGATCCGAAAAAACGACCTTCGAATGCTATATATTCAGTTTGGTCGACAGCTCTTAGAAGAGGGTGCCCTAAGGACAGGGAGTACACCGGAAAGCTTTGCAGAAATTAGGGTTTATACTCAAGATAAAGCCAGTGGCTTTAAACACTCATATCAGTTTCTTCCCAATAATATTTTCTCGATTTCACTTAAAAAAATAATGGAATTAGAGATATTATATTGGGAAAAATTAATTTTTGATAATAATGAAAAAAAATATCATTTTGAAAATAAGAATATCAACGCCTCCGATTTAGTGACTTGTCATTTGCCCAAAACTTTAGGGCTTTTGAGTAAAGAAAATATCGTATTGGATTTAAACAGAATCCATAAATGCTCGTCTATATTAGATGATCATTCTACAAAAAGTAGTATCCCAAAGACTCTTTTTCAAACAAGCCTTCTTACCCGGTATGAAGGTGATTTTTTTTCGTCGTTTGGGTATAAAACTTTAGGGCCAATTTTTTGTTCTTATGGGCTCTGGGTATTGGCTCAAGAACTCCAAACACCTTGTTATGGTATCATGAGGGAGGGTGATTTCCTTTCAAAGGTAATTGCTACACTGGGTGGTAATATCGGTGGTCAGCTATATCTTAGCCGATTATCATCTCTAAAGGCTGTACTCGCTGATCCGGATGAAGAAGAGGCCATGATCAACTTCCTTCTTCGGAGTCGAACAGGGAAGATTTCTCTTTTGAAAGCTATAACAAGTCTTGAAATTACCGATAAAAAAGACCTCCCATTCGATCCTGCAACGCTAATTTCACATGACAATCTACCGAAAGTGATGTCTTGGCTTAATAAGAATAATATTAAGGAACAGTGGCTTTCTTCTGCTAGAACATGCCAAATAAATCTGATTCGACACTTAGAACAGATTATCGAAAGTCATCGGTCAGAATTAATTTTACTCGATATGGGTTATGCAGGAAATATTTTAGCAAATTTGATGAAAATATTTCGTTATCGTAACATTGATTTAAAGTGTCGGGGACGATTTTTCTTATCAAGTGTCGGCGCCCTATGGGCCCAAAGGAATGGGTGTGAAATACGTGGATTTTTGTCACAAAATGGCGCACCCCATAAGTTTTCATCACTCTATTTCAGAACACCGGAATTGTTGGAATTGTGTTGTGCGATAAGAGAGGGGACAACTACGGGCTACACTAATTTAGGGCAACCTAATCAGGAAAATGCACCTCTACCTAAATGGCAGTATCTTGAGATAGAGAAGGTTCAAAAAGGGGTGTTAAAATTTATCTGTGAATGGCAAAATTTAAATTACATGGGGCAAGAAAGCATGAAAGATCCTAAGGTCATTGCAGGCATGGAATATGAAGCCAGAAAACAACTCACACGGTTATTGTCAAAGCCAACAAGAGAAGAAGCTGAGCGGCTTGGTCGATGGCTGTATGATGCTAATTTAGGTACGGAAAAACTTCATAGCCTTGCAGAGTTAAGAGCTTGTGATGAAAGAGAGATTTGGAAGTATTCAAGAGAAGACGTTTACTGGCCAGGAGCTTATTCTGTCTTGTCACACGATGCATAAAAAAATAAGGCAACTTGAAGCGATTATCGAGAAGGAAAATCTTAAGGTTATCTCTGTTGATGTATTCGATACATTACTGTTACGTAGCTCTCGTCCTGAGCTGCAAAGATTTAAAGATTTTTCAAAAGCTCAACATACAGCTTTTCCTATCGAGAGGATTGAAGGCTATCTGGGCTTATATAAAGCTAGACTCACTTCAGGAAAAGTACAATTTGACAAAGCTTGTAAGCTAAAGGGACTCTACGAAGTAACCTATACTAATTGGTTAAAAGGAATGTCCGGCTCGGAATTTTGTTGCTCTAATTTAGAAGGGGAAATGATACAAAAATATTTAGACATCGAGCTTGAAATTGAGAAGAATATGCTTGTACCCCAAAGAGAACTTTGGGCGTTTTTAAGGCGACAGAGCTCATTGGGACTTAAGGTTGTACTTTGTAGCGACATGTATTTGGATGCAAATAGCATAAGAATATTAATTAGAAAAATAATGGAAGACGACCTTAGTTACTGTTTATACGTCAGTAGTGAATGGCAAAAAACGAAACGGGACGGAACTCTTTTTTTGGCGATGCTTGAGGATTTAAATTTAGCGCCACAAGAATTGCTGCATGTCGGTGATAATTTTATATCAGATGTACAAGTACCTAAGACATTAGATATTCATACTTTATATTTTCCCAGGTCAGCTGTATGGAAAGCACTACACTTACTTAGGAAAAAAGCTTATAAATTCTACTTGAGTAAGATTGCCAAGCTTTTGTAAATGTTAAATTTTTATTCTCGGCGGGATGCATTATGCGTGGTTATATTTTTAGAAATGTAGGAGAAACGTTGTAAATGTTAAAGGCCAGAAAAAGAGTCTTGGTTACAGGCGGTGCTGGTTTTATCGGGTCACATCTTTGCGAATTTTTATTGAAACAAAACCACGAAGTTATATGCGTGGATAATTTTTATACCGGACAAAAAGAAAATATCACACATTTACTACCAAATACTTCATTTGAAGTAATCCGGCATGATGTAACCTTTCCGCTCTATATTGAAATAGATCAAATTTATAATTTAGCCTGCCCTGCATCTCCTGTTCACTATCAATTCGACCCTGTTCAAACGACAAAGACCAATGTGCATGGTGCTATTAATATTCTTGGGCTGGCAAAAAGAGTTAAAGCTAGAGTATTGCAGGCTTCTACATCGGAAGTTTATGGAGATCCAACCCAACACCCTCAGCGGGAAGATTATTGGGGCAATGTGAATCCTATTGGCCCTCGCTCTTGTTATGACGAAGGTAAACGCTGTGCCGAAACTCTATTTTTTGATTACCACCGGCAGCATAACCTCGAAATAAAAGTTGCTCGAATCTTTAATACCTACGGGCCCAAAATGCATCCAAATGATGGGCGCGTGGTTTCTAGTTTTATTGTTCAAGCTCTTGAGGGAAATGACATCACTATTTTTGGCGATGGCTCCCAGACCCGGTCATTTTGTTTTGTCGATGATCTTGTCGAGGGGTTGGTTCATCTTATGGAGAGCGAGAGTGGTTTTACTGGTCCTGTTAACTTAGGAAACCCATGTGAGTTTACAATAAAACGCCTTGCCGAAATGGTTATTGCAATGACAGGATCTAAATCTCAAGTGCTATATATGCCTCTTCCTCAGGATGATCCACAACAAAGACAGCCAGATATTACACTTGCCAAAAATAAACTAAATTGGACAACTTCTATTGAATTAGAAGAGGGGTTAGTGAAAACAATTGAGTATTTCAAGAGGATTGGTTTTTAAGTATTGTCAGTTATAAGGAATAGTAAACTTCACGTTGGTAGAGCGAAAACATATTGTATCCGTCCCAGGTTTCAGAAAAACTGTGGGCTTGACCTATAGGAACAATTCTATCGAAAGTACCTGTTGTGTTATTCGTACTTAAGTTAAATATTTCTTTTTTTTCAAATCCGTAATGGGAAAGAGTTTGATCTTTACCAGTAAGTAATTCAGAGATTTTAGATAGTTTCTGGTACCGCACTTCGATGATAATACCGTTTCCGGTATGAAATTCTCTGATGTCATCCATCATATTTTCGGAGGCATTTTCCAAAAGTAATACGGTTAATAAGTGGTTGTTCTCGAGTAATTTACAGCCCGGCAAGACTGTCATCATGGAATAAAGGCTATCTTGTTTTTCAACCGCATTGCCTAATTGAATTTTTGGGGAGGTCTTTTTTCGCTCACCCAATAAGTTCTCTATTAATTTTTCTGATGCTTTGGCTATTTTGTCTTCTTGTCCAATCCAACATAATATTTTTGGAGATGAACAAGCTTTTTGATCAAAGAGGAATACCTCATTTGAAAGTCGAGTGATGAAATTTTGAAGAGGAGTTCCTTTTAAGTCGAGAAAAGTCTCAGCTTTAATTGCCGTCCAGGAAAACCTATCTGAAAAACTAATATCAGCAGCTTTGACTGCGAGAGGGATTTGACGGATGGCTTTTACAGTTTCATCTCCTCCCCAGACGATTCTAAGGTCGCATTGTTGAGAAAAATATTCTGTAATTTTATTGGAGTGCCCATAGCTAAATATCATAATATTTTGAGCAATTAATTCAAAATTCCGATTTTCCAGAACATTTGAAATGAGTTGGCACAAGAAGCGTGAGGTATTCGGTGCGTTAGGCGATAATCGAACAATTGTTCGGTTACCAGTTAACAGACTGAGGGCCATGTTGTAACAAAAAAGAGCGCCAACGTTTGTTGGAGGAATAAGAAAGACAACACCTTTCGGAGCCATTACTCGTTTGTTATCTCTTTTTGAGGCGTTGTTCTTTGCCAGTTGAGTAATGTGCTTCTCACGTAACCAGAATGCCAGTGCCGCAAGCTCGGGATCAGATGATAGATTTTTATTTGATATTATCTGCTGGGAGAGTTCTTCTAAAAACTCGATGATAATATGAGAAAAAGGTATTAAGACACGACCCCAAGGAAGGGGTGTTAGACGTAAATCATCAAAAGAGTATTCCCTGTGATCAGGGGCGAGACACGTAATTTTATTCATTGGGCTGATACCCCTGACGTTTCACTAACAACATGGGTATCACTACAGCCTCTAACTTCGGCTTTTGGGGCGCGTCTGGTTATCTCAAGGCCATGAGTGTTTTTATTGTGAGTTCCTTGATGAAGTATGCCCATGTCGCTTGTCAAAAT
>MAAC01015532.1_pt1 | contig 37586 bp, 42 predicted proteins | sample 1115981 | NCBI WGS metagenome assembly MAAC01 (sample SAMN04961126, study PRJNA320927) | seawater metagenome | isolation source: sample BD02T64 sea water enriched with oil for 64 days | place: USA:Gulf of Mexico | collected 2013-07-27 | reverse complement strand
GCAAGCTACCTACATCACACTGCTACAACCTAATACCCTTGCTGCGTTCCCGCCCTGGGGGATTCAAAGGGAGCTAGTTGTGTAGGACTTGCCGCTGCAAATTTACAATCATTTTTAAAGCTGCACAATCTTTTTTTATCAATTTTGTAACATTTTTTACTCTTTGGTTACTAATCAATTGTTTAAAGATGTTATCTACATTTTTATAGAAACAAAAATGAAATCAATATATTTGTATAACTAACTAATTATCAAAACAAAATGGAAAATCAAGCATCAAGTAAAAGTATTATTTTAAACCAAGGACTTTATTTAGGAATCATCTCTGTATTAATAAGTCTTGTTGTGTATGCAACAGGAAATCATTTACAACCACATTGGTCTGTGAGTATAATTGGCGTAGTTCTTATGATTGTTTTTATAATTATGGGAATGAATAAATTCAAAACCAATAGTGGAGGGTTTATGTCTTGGGGACAAGCTGTTAAAATTGGTGTTGGATTAACAGTTGTAAGTACTGTTATTGTAATTATCTACAACCAAATATTCGCAAATTTCATTGAACCTGAATTCATGTCTCAAATAGCTGCCATTCAAGAACAAACTTGGGTTGATCAAGGAATGTCGTCTGAACAAATTGATAGCGCAAAATCTATGATGGAGAAATTTCAAGGCCCAGTTATTTCATCGGCATTTGGATTGGTAATTGCAGCTTTTATTGGTTTTATCATTTCTGCAATTGCTGGAGCAATAATGAAGCAATCGGCTGAAGAGCAATACTAATTTTAAGAAATATTTAAACGAATTAAAGGTAAAACATATCATTATGTTTTACCTTTACGTTTTTAGACAACTTTCTTAACTGTAAGCATATGGATATATCGGTAGTTATACCTTTATTAAACGAAGAAGAATCTTTACAAGAATTATATAGTTGGATTGCAAAAGTTATGCAATCCAATTCTTATGAATACGAAGTTATTTTTATTGATGATGGTAGTACTGATACTTCTTGGAATGTTATTGAGAAACTATCTTCAAAGCACGCCCAAGTAAAAGGAATCAAATTCCAAAAAAACTATGGTAAATCTCAAGCATTGGATGCTGGTTTTGAAATGGCGCAAGGAAATGTTGTCATTACTATGGATGCAGACTTACAAGACAATCCAGATGAGATTCCTGAATTATATGATTTAATCACCAAAGATGATTACGATTTAATTTCTGGATGGAAAAAGAAACGTTACGACAATGTGGTAACTAAAAACATCCCTTCTAAACTATTTAATGCTGCAGCCAGAAGAACCTCAGGTTTAAAATTACACGATTTTAACTGTGGATTAAAAGCATACAAGAATATTGTTATTAAAACCGTTAAAGTGAGTGGCGAAATGCATCGCTATATCCCCGTTTTGGCAAAGAACGAAGGTTTTACCAAGATTGGAGAAAAGGTGGTACAACACCAAGCTAGAAAATACGGTGTTACTAAATTTGGAATCGATCGTTTTATCAATGGTTTTTTAGATTTAATTACCATCTCATTTTTATCAAAATTCGGCAAACGCCCAATGCACTTATTTGGCCTTTGGGGAAGCCTTGTTTTCTTTGTAGGGTTCCTATCTGCAAGTTATATAGGTATCACCAAATTGTATAAATTATCACAAGGAATGAAAGCCATCTTAGTGACTAACAACCCTTGGTTTTACATCTCCTTAATTGCCATGGTAATTGGAACACAATTATTTTTAGCAGGATTTATTGGTGAGCTACTTGTAAGACCCAAAAACGGAGAGAAACACTATACAATCAAAGAAAAATTAAATTTCTAAATCCGTATCTTTGCGGACTATTTTAAGTATATTATGAAGAAGATTTTAGACGACGCTAAAAAATGGCTTACTGACACTTTTGATGCAGCAACCAGAAATGAAGTACAACAGTTAATCGATACAAATGCTGATGATTTAGCAGATCGATTTTATAAAAACATGGAATTTGGAACTGGTGGAATGCGCGGGATTATGGGCGCAGGAACTAACCGAATCAATAAATACACACTAGGTAAAGCAACTCAAGGGTTGAGTAATTACTTACAGCAATCATTTCCTAACAAACAACTAAAAGTAGCAATTGCCTACGATTGTAGACACAATAGTAAAGAATTTTCAAAACTAGTAGCAGATGTCTTGTCTGCAAATAATATCCAAGTATTTTTGTTTGAAGATTTACGTCCAACACCAGAACTTTCTTTTGCTGTGGATTATTTGGGATGTGACGCTGGAATTGTATTAACCGCTTCTCACAATCCTCCAGAATACAATGGATATAAAGTATATTGGAATGATGGCGGACAAATTGTACCTCCACACGATTCGAAAATTATTAACGAAGTAAATACATTAGATTTTTCTGAAATTAACTTCAAAGCTAATGAAGATCTAATTTCAACGGTGGGTTCTGAAATAGACGAAGCTTTTTGGGAAGCATCCATTAAAAATGGAACTTTTGACGTAAAAGGAAGAGAAGACTTAAAAATAGTATTCACATCATTACATGGAACTTCTATAACATTGATTCCAGAAGTTTTAAAACGTGCAGGATATACGAATGTTCATATTGTTGAAGAACAAGCAACACCAGACGGAGATTTCCCAACAGTAAAATCACCAAATCCAGAAGAACCAGCAGCTTTACAAATGGCCGTTGAACTGGCCAACAAGGTTGCTGCTGATATTGTGATTGGTACAGATCCTGATTCTGACCGATTAGGAATTGCGGTGAGAGATATTGATGGCACTATGAAGTTGATGAATGGTAACCAAGCCATGGCTGTAATGACAGATTTCCTAATCAAACACTGGGAAACAAATAACAAATTAAATAACAATCCTTTTGTCGGATCAACTATTGTTTCTACGAATTTGATAAATGAAATAGCAGCAAGTTATGGGGTTGAAACAAAGGTTGGCTTAACAGGTTTTAAATGGATTGCTAAAATGATTCATGATTTTCCTAACCAAGATTTTATTGGTGGTGGAGAAGAAAGTTTTGGATATATGGTTGGCGACTTTGTGAGAGATAAAGATGCTGTAACGGCAACTTTATTAGCCTGTGAAATTGCAGCAAATGCAAAAAGCAACGGAAGTTCATTTTACAATGAACTATTAGATATTTACACCACACACAATCTCTACAAAGAACACCTAATTGCAACGGTCAAAAAAGGCATGGATGGTGCTGAAAAAATCAAGCAAATAATGATTGATTTACGCAACAATCCTTTTCTAGAAATTGATGGATCTAAGGTTGCGCTTTTATGTGACTATCAATCTTCAATTCAGAAGAACTTAATCACTGGTGAAGAAACGGTAATGGACATTCCAAAATCTAATGTATTAATATATCACAACAGAACCAAAAATAAAATTTTATATTAGCGTAAAATCACCTTTAGCCTCTAAAGAAGCCTTTAAAGAAACGGAAGCTTCATTAGATACTAAAATCGAAAGAATCATCAAAGAATTAAATCTATAATGAATTATTTTAAAAAAATATTACGCTTTGCTAAACCTTACAAAAGGTATGCGATTCTAAACGCAATAAGTAATGTTTTTTATGCACTATTTAGCACCTTAAGCTTCGTAGCTTTTATACCCATGCTTAATATTTTATTCAAGCAAGAAAATAAGGTTATAGCTAAACCTATTTATGATGCAACAAAAGGATTAAGTGGATATAAAGATTATTTAGAGCAATCATTAAACTTTTTCATCAACCAGCAAATGGAACAAAATGGTGGAGAAATTGTTGCTTTAGGGTATGTTTGTGGAGCAATGATTGTTTTATTTCTCTTTAAAAACATTGCCAATTATGCAGCGCTGTTTTTTATTACTTTTCTTAGAAATGGTGTAATCAAAGACATCAGAAATGCACTATACGACAAGCTTGTTACACTCCCAATATCTTACTTTACAGAAAAAAGAAAAGGAGATGTTATTGCAAGAATGACCTCTGATGTACAAGAGGTAGAATGGTCCTTTTTAATGGTGTTAGAATTAATTATTAGAGATCCATTAACCATTATATTTACCTTAGCTGCAATGATTATGATTAGCGCTAAACTAACGCTTTTCATTTTTATTTTTCTTCCATTAGTAGGATTACTAATCGCCTTTATTGGTAAAAAACTAAGAGCTGATTCAGATATTGTTCAAAAGGAAAATGGTTTCTTTTTATCCTTAATAGAAGAATCTTTAACGGGATTGAGAGTAATCAAAGGGTTTACTGCGGAAAAAGAGTTTACAGGAAAATTTCAAACCTCTACAAACAAGCTATTCTTAACGATGAATCGCTTAATGAATAAAAAGAATTTAGCCTCACCAACAAGTGAGTTTATGGGAATTACTGTAATTGTGGTAATTCTTTGGTATGGTGGAAATATGGTTTTAGCGCCTGCAGCAGGAATAGAACCAATGACTGGTGGTGCATTTATTGGATTTATGGCATTGGCATACAACATTCTAACACCCGCTAAATCTATCTCGAATGCTATTTATGGTATTAAAAAGGGAGATGCTTCTGCAAGAAGAGTTTTGGAGGTTCTTGAAACTGAAAACCCAATTACTGACATCGCTAATGCAACTGTAAAGACTAGTTTTGAATCAGAAATTGTATTTGACAAAGTTTCATTTAAATACCTAGATGATTATGTTTTAAAGAATTTTTCTTTAACGATTCCTAAAGGAAAAACGGTTGCTCTGGTAGGACAATCTGGAAGTGGTAAATCTACTTTGGCCAATTTAATTACTCGTTTTTATGATGTTAATGAAGGTGCAATTTATATAGATGGCATCAATATTAAAGATATCACAAAAGAATCTTTGCGTAAATTAATGGGGATTGTTACTCAAGACTCAATCCTTTTTAATGATTCTGTAGGGAATAATATTGCATTAGGAACAGAAAATAAAACGGAAAAAGAAATTATAGAGGCGGCTAAAATTGCCAATGCACATGAGTTTGTTAAAGAACTAAAAGAGCAATACAACTCAAATATTGGTGATAGTGGAAACATGCTTTCTGGCGGACAAAAACAACGTTTAAGTATTGCCAGAGCAGTCCTTAAAAACCCACCTATCATGGTGTTAGATGAAGCTACTTCTGCATTAGACACAGAATCTGAACAATTGGTTCAAATCGCGTTGGAAAAAATGATGCAAAACAGAACTTCGTTAGTTATTGCGCATAGATTGTCTACTATTCAAAAAGCAGATACCATTGTTGTACTTAAAAAAGGTGAAATAATTGAACAAGGAAAACACGATGAATTATTAAAAGCCAAAGGCGGTTATTTTAAATTAGTGACCATGCAAAATTTAGATTAATGAAAAACCTTTCTTTTTACATTTCTAACATTGGTAAGTCTTTAATTCCTAAATATTTTTCTCAACGAAAATTAAATTCATGGTTAAAAAAGGAACGTAACTTTTCTTCAGATGAGATTTCAGAAAGAGTATCATATTACATTACAAATAACAAAGGGCAATTAGCAGATGATGCATTGCTTCTTAAAGATTTCAAACGCCCCAAAAGAAGAACCATGTACTATTTTGATTTGGTTCAATATACCCGTTTCTTTAGGAATCATTTAAAAATTAAATTCAAGTTTGGAGACGTTCAAGAAAATCAAGATACCTTATCAATCGTAAAAAGTAGGCCTATTGATCATTCTGGTAATTCTGTACTAATGAAGCTAGATGCTTTAAGACATTATTATTTTGTCAATGATAAAATTCCTTACAATAAAAAGAAAAACGAGATTGTATGGAGAGGATATATTCACAAAGAAAACAGAAGAAGCTTAGTAAAACAATTCTATAAACACCCAAAATGTAATATTGGAAACATTCCTTTACGAAATGAAAATCCAAATTGGGCGAAACCATTTATGTCTGTAGAAGAGCAATTACAGTACAAATTTATTTTATCTATTGAAGGAAATGATGTGGCAACAAATTTAAAATGGATTATGTCTTCTAACTCCTTATGTTTTATGCCGACTCCAAAATTTGAGACCTGGTATATGGAAGGGAAATTGATTCCAAATGTTCATTATGTTCATCTAAAAGATGATTATTCTGATATGTTAGAAAAAATGGAATATTATAGTGAACATGAAGAAGAAGCTTTAGCCATACTAAACAATGCGCAAGCTTGGGTAGCTAGATTTCAAAATAAAGAATTTGAAAAATTTCTTTCAATAAAAGTATTAGAAGCATATTTTAAAGCTACCAAGCAACTTTAACCTTTTTTTAAGCCAAGAGCAAGACCTTTTTCTAACATGAATTGATAAGAAGCATCATATTCATTCGGAATTACACCTTCTAAAATAGCTTCTTTTATCGCTTCTTTTAATTGACCTATTTCTCTACAAGGTGTTAAATTGAACGTTTCCATAATTAATTCACCAGAAATTGGTGGTTGAAAATTACGCACTTGATCGCGTTCTTCTACCTCTTTTATTTTTTTACGTACCACTTCAAAATTTTTGTGATACCGCTTAAATTTATTTGGGTTTTTGGTTGTGATATCAGCTTCACACAAGGTCATTAGAGCATCAATATCATCTCCAGCATCAAAGACTAACCTTCTTACTGCAGAGTCTGTAACCTCACTTGCTAATACAATTGGTCTAGAGCTTAATAACACCATTTTTTGAACAAACTTCATTTTATTGTTCAAAGGCATTTTTAACCGTTTGAATAATTTAAAAACCATTTTTGACCCCACAAATTCATGCGCATGAAAGGTCCATCCAACTTTTTTATTAAACTTTTTTGTTGGAGCTTTTCCTATATCATGCAATAAAGCTGCCCAACGCAACCATACATCATTGGTGTTTTCAGAAATATTATCAACAACTTCTAACGTGTGGTAAAAATTATCTTTATGCTTTTGCCCTTCTACCTCTTCTACTCCTTTTAAAGCGATTAATTCTGGTAATATCTGAGCTAATAACTGAGTAGATTCTAATAATAAAAAGCCTACAGATGGTACTTTTGAAAGCATTATTTTATTCAACTCATCAACAATACGTTCTCGTGTGATTATTTGTAATCTTTTTGCATTATTAGAAATAGCCTCTAAAGATTCATTCTCAATTGTAAAATTCAATTGACTTGCAAATCGTATCGCACGCATCATTCTCAAAGGATCATCTGAATACGTAATATTTGGTTCAAGTGGAGTTCTAATAATTTGAGACTTCAAGTCATCAATACCATTAAAAGGATCTAGCAACAATCCGAAATTTTCTTTATTTAAACTTAACGCCAATGCATTAATTGTAAAATCTCTTCTGTTTTGATCGTCTTGCAAAGACCCTTCAGAAACCTCAGGGTTACGACTTTCTTCTGCGTATGACTCTTTACGAGCTCCTACAAATTCTATTTCTACATCTTTGTAGCGTAACATTGCTGTTCCGTAAGTTTTAAAAACCTGAACTTTAGGTTTTGTCGGAAGCAGGGCTGCTACTTTCTGTGCCAATTCTATTCCGCTACCAATTGCAACTACATCTATATCTTTAGCATCTCCACGTTCTAAAATATGGTCCCGAACAAACCCACCAATAACATAACTCTCTACTCCCAATAATTCAGAAGCTTTAGATATATAATTAAATATTGGTGCAGAAATTGCGTCTTTGTAAAATTGTTCTTGCATAGAATTATTCTCTAATAACTTCTACTTCATCATCCTCAGTAATTCTTAGAATTCTCGACGAAGTTTCAGCTATTTTATCTTGCTGCAAATTTACTATATAATCTACGCTATGCAAAATAGTCTTGCTAATTTCTGAAAATGATTTTGGAGTGTCTTCTCCACTAATATTTGCTGAAGTAGAGACCAAGGGTTTTCCAAATTCTTCTATCAATTGTTTACAGAATTCATCTTGTACAATTCTAATAGCAATGGTATTGTCTGAAGCGATACAATTTGCAGATAAATGCTTTGGATTTCTGTAAATAATAGTTGTTGGTTTTTTTGAAGAAGATATCAAATCCAACGCTTTTTCTGGAACTGTAATAACATAGTCTAATAACATCTCTATAGAACTAACGAGTACTATTAAGCTTTTTGATTCTTCTCTTTGTTTTATTTTATAAACAGTAGAAACCGCTTCAAAATTTGTTGCATCACAACCTATACCCCAAATAGTATCTGTAGGGTATAAAATAGATTTTCCATCTATTAATGCATTTAAAGCTCCTTGTAAAATTGACATCTTCATCAATATTTCCCAAACATTTTATTCATTTTTCTTCTTCGCAACCAAGGAAGTGTTCTTTTTTCTGGAACCCCAAACTCTTTAATATAATCCTCAACTGCATGCACCATTCGTTCAGATGATTTTCCGTCTTGATATGGGTGGTACTCTTTTACAATTGAGACTCTTTTCTCTTTATAAGGGTCGTTTTGCAAATTATCATTCACCTTTTCTTCCAAACCTTCATATTCAAGGGAATTATCCCATTCGCAAGTTTTAGAATTGTTTTTAAAAGTAAGCACTGGTTTATTCAACAACAAAAACTCATATACAACAGAAGATGTATCACTTATTAGTATATCAGAAATCAATAAATATTTAATAATATTCCGCTCTTCAACAAACAGGATATTTGAAACTTCAATTGCCAATTTCTTATATGTAACAATTAATTCTTGTGCCATTAAATCATGAAATTTAATCACAATTAGATATGCCTTGTTTTCAGCTAACAACTTCATTTGCTCTAATAAATAGGGCGCAGAGGTTAATGATGGAGAAAATGTTGGCGCAAATAAAATAACTTTACTTGCTCTATGTACTGTTAATAATTGATTTTTATCAGAATCATACTGGTGAAGCTCTTTTCCGTACACATCTAATTTTGGCCACCCGGTTTCAACAACCTTAAAATTTTTATGCTTTAGTGCAGCTTTAGAAAACCTTCTTGTAAAGTACGGCCCTTGCGTCAAATACAAATCAAAATAACTTCGAATTTTAAAATGCCCTTTTTTCTCTCCTGCTAAGCCGTGAAAAACTTGAGTCTTGACCCCTCTTAAATAATGAGGAACTTCATTCCCTGGGGAAAAAATAGCGTCACTTTTAAAAGTGATTAAATCTTTGATTTTGGTGGTGTATTTTTCTTCTTTAAAAGGAAATTTATCCTCTATTTCTTCTCTAACAAACCAAATATATTCATACTTTCTTTCTTTTAAAACCTGCATAACAGAATCTAAAATCCCAAAAGAATAAGGGTTGACACAAAAAAGAATGGTCTTCATTTTTTAAACTATTTCATTTGCATTTTCCAAATCTTCCTTAAAATCTACTTCAATACAATTATATGCTGATATATCTATTACTTTCAATTTCAAACTATCTTCTGCAATTGCTAATTCTAACCCTTTCTCGAAATAATCATTATCTTCACATTTCTCTAATTGATTGATAAAGCTATCTAAATCAGTTGATGAGATAAAATTAATTCCAACAGCTTCTCCTAAACCGTTTACAACTTGTTTTGACAGTTCATCAACATAGCCTTCTTTTAAGGTGTATTTTACTTCTTCTTCAGCCACACTTTGTGTGTTTACAGAAATAAATGAATTGTTACTTTCAATATCATCAATTAATAATGATAATAATTTCTCATCAAAAACGACATCTCCATTAAACCACAAAACAGATTTACCACGATGCTTTTTTAAAGCTTGTAGTAAACTTTTAGATGTATTGGTTCTATCAAAAAACGGATTATACACATAATTTACTTCTGGAAAACGCTCCATGATTAAATCCTTTTTAAATCCTACAACGGTAGTAACATCATGAATATCAAAATATTTAATAATGTTTTTAAGTTGTCTTTCCATAATGCTGTTGCCATCTTTTAATGGCGTTAAAGGTTTCGGAAAAGGATTCCCTAATCTTGATCCAATACCAGCTGCTAATATTACTATCTTCATCTTTCTATCTATTATCTATATTTTTTAGTACCTATATTTACTTCTTATTATTAGTAATCAACCAAAGTTTAATATACCTCATAAATACTCCATAAGATTGAATTGAGGCTAAAATAAACCCCTCAAAACCATCTAAAAAACCAAGCCTTATTATATAATGAGTTAAAAACCTTACCGGAGGCTTTACAAGTAAATTATACGGATTTACACTCTTTTTATCTTGGTGCAGTTTTTTTGCTTTAAGCCAAGAATTTCTATTTAATTTAGCCAAATAGTGCTCAAAATTTCTATATGAGTAATGGTCAATCTTATTTTTCAATTCACCTATACTCCCATTTGTTTCAACCAACTCATGAACTAAATCTCCATTATACTTACAATGGCTTTTTGAAAACAAGCGCACTACTTTATCTCTTTGCCAACCACTGTATTTTATTTGTTTCCCTAAAAAATAAAAATTCCTTTTTATAGAAAACGCCACAAAACTAGTTGGTTTACTTAACGTTTCAAGAATTTCATCTTTAAGGGGGTTTATTATTCGTTCATCAGAATCTAAAATAAAAATCCATTCATTAGATGCCTTACTAATTGCATAATTCTTCTGAGAAGAAAAGTCATCAAAAACACGTTGCACTATTTTCACATCATGTTTTTCAGCCAGCTTAACTGTAGCGTCTGTACTAAAAGAATCTATTACAATAATTTCATCAGCAAAGCTGACCGATTGAATTGCTTCTTCGATATGGATTTCTTCATTAAAAGTTGGTATAATTGCAGTGATTTTCAAATATTATCTTTTTTAAACAGCTACATCATACTCTCTAAGCGCATCATTCAATGATGTTTTCTTATCTGTACTTTCTTTACGTTTACCTATAATTAATGCACAAGGCACATTGTATTCTCCAGCAGCAAATTTCTTTGTATAACTTCCCGGAATTACAACAGAACGTGCAGGAACTCTCCCTTTTAACTCTACGGGTTCATCTCCAGTTACGTCTATAATTTTTGTGGATGCCGTTAACACAACATTCGCTCCTAATACCGCTTCTGACTCTATTCTTACACCTTCAACAACAATACATCGTGAACCTATAAATGCGCCATCTTCTATAATTACTGGTGCTGCTTGTAATGGCTCTAATACGCCACCAATTCCAACGCCACCAGATAAATGTACGTTCTTACCAATTTGCGCGCAGCTTCCAACCGTTGCCCAAGTATCTACCATTGTGCCTTCATCTACATAAGCTCCAATATTTACATAACTTGGCATTAAAATAGTTCCAGCAGAAATATAAGCCCCGTGTCTTGCAACTGCATTTGGCACTACTCGTATTCCTTTCTCTGCATAATTTCTCTTCAATGGAATTTTATCGTGATATTCAAAAATACCTGCTTCTAAAGTTTCCATTTTTTGAATTGGGAAATATAGAACTACTCCTTTTTTAACCCATTCATTTACCTGCCATCCATCAGAAGTTGGCTCTGCAACTCTTAAAGTTCCTGCATCTAATAAATCAACAACTTTTCTAATAGCATTTATTGTATTTTCTTCTTTTAATAACTCTCGGTTATCCCAAGCTTTCTCTATGATTTTTCTTAAATTCTCCATCCTGTTAAATATATTTTTGCAAATATAAATCTATCGTTAAAATTCTAAGCGAAGATACATTTTTTAAACAGATATTACTATCATGTTTAAATTTCAATACCTCGTTTTTAGGCTAAAAAATAATAGCATCTATGTTAAATCATGAACAATACTTTTCCTAGTTTTACTGCTAATTAAGGTATAACTGTTATTTTTGTAAAAAAAGGAACATAAGTATGAGTAGAGTTTTATCCATTGATTTCGGAAAAGTTAGAACTGGTATTGCAGTAACAGACGAGTTACAAATAATTGCATCTGGTTTAACTACGGTTGCAACGCCAGAATTAATTCCTTTTTTAAAAGGCTACACAAAAAAAGAAAAAGTGGAACTTTTTTTGGTTGGATTACCAAAACAAATGGACAATACAGCTAGTGAAAGTGAAGTACTTATTGCTCCATTCTTAAAAAAATTAGCTGCTTCTTTTCCTAATATTCCTATGCAACGAGTTGATGAACGTTTTACATCTAAAATGGCTTTTCAATCAATGTTAGACGGAGGAGTTAAAAAGAAAAAACGTCAAAACAAAGGGTTGATAGACGAAATTAGTGCTACTATTATTTTACAATCCTATTTATATAATAAAAGTTGATCCGTATATCTGTTTATTCGTTTCAGCTCCATCTGATAAATTTGACATGAACCATAATAAAACTGTCAAAATTTGTAATTCAAAATCCGTAATTCGTAATTCTAAAATCGTATTTTTGCACCCATTAAAAATTTAAACGAATGATTTTACCAATTGTAGCATACGGCGATCCTATTTTAAGAAAAGTAGGAGCTGAAATTGATAAAGAGTATCCGCAATTAGAAACGCTAATTGCTAACATGAAAGAAACCATGTATAAAGCTAGTGGTGTTGGCTTGGCAGCTCCACAAATTGGAAAAGCTATTAGATTGTTTTTAGTAGATACTTCTCCTTTTGGTGATGATGAAGAGTTAGAAAAAGAAGAAAGAGATTTTTTAGCTGATTTTAGTCATGTTTTCATCAACCCAAAAATCTTAAGTGAAGAAGGAGATGAATGGGCTTTTAATGAAGGCTGCTTGAGCATTCCTGATGTTAGAGAAGATGTTTTTAGACAAGAACAAGTTACCTTTGAATATCAAGATGAGAATTTTGAAAAACACAGCATGACGTTAAATGGAATAGCTGCAAGAGTTTTTCAACATGAATATGATCATATAGATGGAATTTTATTTACTGATAAATTATCTTCATTAAAGAAAAGACTAATCAAAAAGAAATTAGAAAATATCTCTAAAGGAAAAGTAAACGCAGACTATAGAATGCGTTTTCCAAAACCAAAGAAAAAATAAGTCTCAAAGACCTAAAAAAAATATAGAATGGAATTTAATAAAATTATTGCCGTAACTGGAAAACCAGGTTTGTTTGAAGTTGTTTCACAAACTAAAACAGGAATCATTGTAGAATCATTAACTGATAAAAAACGCATTCCTATTTTATCTACTCACAATGTGAGTTTATTAGAAAATATTGCCATTTTCACCTATGATGAAGAAGTACCTTTATTAACGGTTTTCAAAACTATTTCTGAAAAAGCAGCAGGAAAAGAAACCATCAGTCACAAAGAAAGTGGTGCTAAATTGTCTTCATTTTTCTCTGAAATCTTACCAGAATACGATCAAGAAAGAGTGTATACTTCTAACATTAAAAAAATTATTCAATGGTACAATGCTTTAATTGCTGTTGAATTTGATTTTTCTACTGCAGAATTATCTTCAAAAGCTAATCAAGAAGCATAATGAACTCTAGAGCTCAGCAATTAGAGGCATTTAACAGGTTGTTAGATATTATGGATGAACTTCGTGAGAAGTGTCCGTGGGACCAAAAACAAACCTTAGAATCGTTACGTCATTTAACGATTGAAGAAACCTACGAATTGGCTGATGCTATTTTAGATAACGATTTAGAAGAAATTAAAAAAGAATTGGGCGATGTGTTATTACACATCGTCTTTTATGCTAAAATTGGAAGCGAGAAAAAAGCTTTTGATATTGCAGATGTTGCCAATGCTATTTCTGATAAATTAATTGACAGACATCCTCATATTTATGGCGATGTGGTTGTAAAAAATGAAGAAGAAGTAAAACAAAACTGGGAGAAACTTAAACTAAAAGAAGGAAAATCTTCTGTTTTAGAAGGCGTCCCTAAAAGCTTACCTGCTTTAGTAAAGGCAAATCGAATTCAAGATAAAGTTGCTGGTGTTGGTTTTGACTGGGAAGAACCACAACAAGTTTGGGAAAAAGTTCAAGAAGAACTTACAGAGTTGAACGAAGAAGTGAAAAACAACAACACAGATAATATTGAATCTGAATTTGGAGATGTCCTGTTCTCTATGATTAACTATGCTCGTTTTATTGGTGTAAATCCAGAAAACGCATTGGAAAGAACCAATAAGAAATTCATCAAGCGCTTTCAGTACTTAGAGAAAGCTGCCAAAGAAGAAGGGAAAGATCTTTCTGACATGTCTCTTGTTGAAATGGATGTCCATTGGGAAAAGTCAAAGATCTTTTTCAAATAACATCATATTGGGAAAAGTCAAAGATCTTTTTCAAATAACATCATATTGGGAAAAGTCAAAGACCTTTTTCAAATAGCACAGCATTGGGAAAAGTCGAAGACCTTTTTCAAATAACATCATATTGGGAAAAGTCGAAGACCTTTTTCAAATAGCACAGCATTGGGAAAAGTCGAAGACCTTTTTCAAATAGCGCTCAAAAACATAACCCTTTTTTATAAAAAAATGGATTCCGTATCAAGTCCGAAATGACATTACATTTAGTATATTTACTTCTATGAATGTACTTATTATTACTGGTGGAAGTAATGGCCTTGGAAAAGCCATCGCTCAAAAATATACTTCAGAAAATTTTACTGTAATTTCTATTTCAAGAAGCAAAGCTACCAATGTAACTTTTCAGCAAATAATTGCCGACTTAAGCAATACTTCAAGTGCTGTTGATGCAATAAATACAGCTTTTTCAAAACTAAATTCAAAAACTATTTCCTCAATTACCTTAGTAAATAATGCAGGCAGATTGGGTGAAATAAACACACTAGGTGATTTAGATTCACAAAAATTTCAAGACATCATTCAATTGAATACCACTACTCCTCTAGTATTAGCGAATGAGTTTATTCGATTTACTAAAAACCTGAATTCTAAAAAACAGATTATTAACATCTCTTCTGGTGCTGCTGTGAATCCTTATCAAGGTTGGTCTATCTATTGCGCTTCTAAAGCGGCTATAGAAATGATGACGAAGACAATCGCTTTAGAGCAAAATGAGTTAGCCAACGGAGTTAAATGCATTGCTATAAAACCTGGGGTTGTAGACACCAATATGCAAACTACTATCAGGAAAACAACAGCAACAGAATTTAAAAATGTGCAACGTTTTATAGACTTAAAGGAAAATAATGAATTGTATTCACCAGAATTTGTAGCCAACAGAGTTTATCAAATTGATGCTCAAAACCAATTAGAAAATGGCGCCATAATTGACATTAGAAAATTTAAATAAATGACAAGAATTAAAGAAATTATAAAACATTTAGACCTCCTTCCACACCCAGAAGGAGGTTATTATAAAGAAACGTATAGAAGTATTGGAAATATCAATGCTGATAGTTTAGAGAAAAATTACAATGGAAAAAGAAGTTATTCTACCTGTATTTACTTTTTATTAACTTCGGATGAATTCTCTGCTTTTCATAAAATAAAACAAGATGAAATTTGGCATTTTCATGAAGGGTCTCCAATTAAATTACATACCATTTCAGAAGAAGGGATGCATGAAGAACATTGTATTGGAACTAATTTTTTAGAAGGTCAAAAACCTCAACTGGTTGTAGAAGGGAATCTCTGGTTTGCTGCTTCTGTTATAGAAGAGAACTCGTATGCTTTGGTAAGCTGTACTGTTTCTCCAGGATTTGATTTTAGCGATTTCGTTTTACCTAGTAGAGAAGAATTGCATAGTACGTTTCCACAGCATACACAATTAATATATCAATATACTCTTAAATAAAAAAGCCGCTCAATTGAGCGGCTTTTTTATTTACACTAATTTCTTAGCGTTTTTTACTTTTTGTTTTGTGAGTGCGAGTTCAATAACTTCGCTCATTTCAGAAACATAATGAAATTTCAAACCTTTTAAATACGATTCTTTAATTTCTAAAATGTCTTTCTCGTTTTCATTACACAAAATGATTTCTTTAATATTCGCTCTTTTAGCTGCCAATATTTTTTCTTTGATTCCGCCTACTGGCAATACTTTACCACGCAGTGTAATTTCACCTGTCATTGCTAACTTGTTCTTTACTTTACGCTGTGAAAATGAAGAAATTAATGAGGTTAACATCGTAATTCCTGCACTTGGACCATCTTTTGGTGTTGCTCCTTCTGGCACATGAATATGCACATTGTATTTCTCTAACACTTCAGGGTCTACTCCTAAATCTTCTGCATTTGCTTTGATATATTCCATTGCAATAGTAGCAGATTCTTTCATTACTTTTCCTAAGTTCCCAGTAATTGACAGATTCCCTTTTCCTTTAGATAAAATAGATTCGATAAATAAAATATCTCCACCAACACTTGTCCAAGCTAAGCCTGTAACAACTCCAGCAACATCATTGTTTTCGTATTTATCTCTTTCTAAACGCGCAGCTCCTAATATTTTTTCAATATCATCATTGGTCACTGCAATGTCATAATTTTCTTCCATTGCAATAGATTTTGCGGCATAACGTACCACTTTTGCAACTTTCTTCTCCAAGCCTCTTACTCCAGATTCACGTGTATATCCTTCAACAATTTTTTCAAGTTGTTTTTTCCCTAATTTTAAATGGTCAGAAGACAAACCATGTTCTTTTAATTGTTTTGGAAGTAAATGTCTTTTTGCTATTTCTATTTTCTCTTCAATAGTATATCCTGAAACATTAATAATTTCCATTCTATCTCTTAATGCCCAAGGAATTTCACCTAAGTTATTTGCTGTGGCAATAAATAACACTTTAGAAAGATCAAAACCAACTTCTAAATAATTATCATAAAACGCTGTATTTTGCTCTGGATCTAATACTTCTAACATTGCAGAAGAAGGATCTCCTTGATTGCTATTGGTTAGTTTATCAATCTCATCCAATACAAAAACTGGATTCGATGTTCCTGCTTTTTTCAAGTTTTGAATCAACCTACCTGGCATTGCACCAATGTATGTTTTTCGATGCCCACGAATCTCAGCTTCATCACGCAATCCTCCTAAAGACATACGCACATATTTTCTTCCCAACGATTCTGCTACAGATTTCCCTAAAGAAGTCTTTCCAACTCCTGGAGGTCCATATAAACAGATAATTGGAGATTTCATATCGCCTTTTAACTTCAAGACTGCCAAGTGTTCTATGATTCTTTCTTTTACTTTTTCTAAACCAAAATGATCTCTATCTAAAACTTTCTGCGCATTCTTTAAATCGAACTTGTCTTGAGAATATTCTCCCCAAGGCAACTCTAACATCAATTCTAAATAGCTACGTTGAACACCATATTCTGCCATTTGTGGATTCATTCTTCGCAAACGACTTAACTCTTTTTCAAAAGTAGTTGCAACTTCTTTTGTCCATTTTTTAGATTTCGATTGCACTCTCATTTCTTCCAACTCTTCGTCGTTAGAAACACCACCTAGTTCTTCTTGGATGGTTTTTAATTGCTGATTTAAATAGTACTCACGTTGCTGCTGATCCATATCAGTACGCGTTTTAGACTGAATATCATTTTTCAATTCTAAACGTTGTAACTCTTTATTTAAACGCTTTAAGGTTAATAAAGCACGCTCCTTTAAGTTATGTTGCTCTAATAATTCTTGCTTTTCTTTAACAGATAAATCCATATTTGATGAAATGAAATTCACCAAAAACGAATTAGACTGAATATTTTTTATTGCAAAAGAAGCTTCTGAAGGCAACATAGGATTCACTTTAATGATCTCTAATGCTTGCTCTTTAATTGAATCTATAATTGCTGAAAACTCTTTATTTTTTTCTTCCGTTTTATCTTCTATGGCGGCTTTAGTAGTCGCTTTTATATAGGGTTCATTCTGAATTACTTGATCAATTTCAAAACGTTTCTTTCCTTGAATAATAACAGTTGTGTTTCCATCAGGCATTTTTAATACACGTAAAATTTGAGCAACTACTCCAATTTTATGAATATCATTCTCTGTTGGGTTTTCTACTTCCGGGTTTTTTTGAGATACAACACCTATTATTTTATCACCAGCATTGGCATCTTTTATCAATTGTATAGAGGCATCTCTACCTGCTGTTATCGGAATTACAACCCCTGGAAATAACACCGTATTTCTTAAAGGTAAAATTGACAATACCGCAGGAATTTCTTCTTTATTAATAATCTCTTCATCTTCAGGCGTCATCAACGGAATTAATTCCGAATCCTCGTCTAACAGGTTATGAAGCGACAAACTGTCTAATCCTATGATTTTAGCTTTACTCATTCTATATATTTCTGTCAAGTTGACATTTAGTATTTTATTTCTCTTTGCAACAAATGATCAAAAACCAATACAAAAACCTGCATTACAGCCATTTAATTAGTTCTATCACCATTTCATTCACTATAATAAAACAATTGTTATGCCAAGCCACGTATTATATATTGATATCTCAAATATTACCAACAAAACTTGCTGGTTTGCTTCATAAATTAAATTCACCTATTTTTCAGGTACTCAAAAAAAATAAATACATTCCGTTATGAGCAAACAAGCCAAACAAGATGAACGTATTGCAAAAATGACTTTTGCATCGGTATATCCGCATTATGTTACCAAAGTGGAAAAAAAAGATAGAACGAAAAAAGAATTACATCAAGTTATTGAATGGTTAACTGGTTATGATGAGCAAAAATTGCAACAACTTATAACAGAAAAAGTAACATTTAAAGAATTCTTTGAAAAAGCCACCATACACCCTAATGCAATACTTATAAAAGGGATGATTTGTGGTTATAGAATAGAAGAATTAGAAAACCAGTTAACAAAACATACAAGATACTTAGATAAACTTGTAGATGAATTGGCCAAAGGACGTAAAATGGAGAAAATTCTTCGAATTGCATAAGTCAGTATTTTGTATTCGATTTCACTATTTCTAACCTAATAATGCATTCCCAAAATGCAGACATAATTAGTACCTCTAAATTCTATCCAACTAATTATAAGTTGTTTGCAACACAAAAACAGATCTCTTTTATTTATGGACTTCCTTTATTAGAATAGAATTAATTTTCTGATATTTATAAAAATTGCGAAACAAGAACAAAAGCTCCTTTTACCCGGAACATAGCCCCGGATAACATCATAAAATATAAACATATAACGAGTTGTAAAACATTTGATCAAACCAATGAACACAGATAAATCAAACGAATTTTCTCATATTAAATTTGGTTCTCGTGGAGAAGGAATTTATTATAATCTGAACGGAAAAGAATATGGTTTTGATTCAACTTGGTTTGGCGGAATAAATATTTGTTTGAGAGATTTAAGCGACACTAATTTGAATGAAAACCAAAAGACAAAAATGTTTATGGAAATTATTCAATTCGTGAATGAAAAAGAAAATGAAAAACCAACAATCTCTTACAATACTGACGAAAAAGATTCTGAATTATGGAAGAAACTAACAGTTGAGTTTAGTTCACAAATTAAGGAAGTTGAAATAACGAATAACGAAGAAGCAAATGAAAATTGGTACAATAGCATGAAAGCCGATTTAGAAACTGGATTGGCTGAAATGAATATTCAAGGATTGAAATTAAAAACGGTTAAGGACTTAGACAAACATTGGAATAAAATAAAGTTTACGAAAGAAGGAGAATTAAACGAAAAAATTACTTTTTGGGATAAATTAAAAGCAAAACTTAATTAAAAGCGGAATAAAAACGTTTTACAACACCGTGTATAATTAATTGCTAGTTCTACTCTACTTACGAAAATCCTACCTTCGACTCCGCTCAGGTAACATCTGATTTTCTATTCGGTTTGTACCTGTCTGCGGCAATCAGGTTTACTAAATTAGTCGCTTAATAAACGCTAACAAATAATAAGCACAAACACGTTAGCAACAAGATTGAAAAAATGGCAGTTTATATTAGAATTATCGGAATTAGAAAATTAGACTCAATTGAAAATGAACAAATGAGATTGACCCAAATTTTAGACTCTATTAAACTGAATTTGAAATTCATAAATGAAAAATCAATAAATGCGAAGTGGAATTTAAATATAACTGAATATAAAAAGTATTTCGAATTAAAACTCTTTGAGCATTCGCTTCAAATTCATTTCGACAATAAAAATTTCATTGAATTTTTAGGCTCAGAAGGTTGGGATATTCGTGATTTTGGTTCAGACAAACAAAACATTGATTACCTGAACGGAATTAAAGATATTTTCAGATTAATCGCAGAAAGTTACGGGATTAAAGAATTAATTTACTTTTCCGAATGTTTTTTTGACCCAGATGGAATTAGAGAAGGTGAATCAACTTTTGAGGATTTTTTAGAACTTATTAAATTAAATCCGAATTCAATGCGGACTGAATTATACGAACTTAAAACGAGTGAATATTATATTGAAAGTATAAATCCAGTTGCCAACATTTGCCAACATTTGAGAATTAAATGATGAAAAAGAAATTCCACGAAAAATTCCACGAAAAATCAACTTATGAGCTTGAAGAAATTGTGCTGAATAAAAAAAACTACCAAAAAGAAGCTTTAACCTTAGCCAAAGAAATATTAGCGAATCGAATAAATAATCCGATAGAACAGTCTGAAAAAAAGATTATTAAGTTTCGTCCTGAAAAAACCAGGTATGAATTTAGATATTCTTTAGAACCCAAAATTTTAGCCATTCTATTAATTATAATCTTGCAGTTTGGTATTCAAAACTATAGTAATCAAAGTGAATATTATTTAATCTTGTTTCTATTAGCTTTGGTTATAATATTTTTTAACCGTAATGTTTTTTTAAAGAACAAACCTATTGTAATAATTGATCAAAAAGGAATTTGGACAAGTAGTCATGGTTATACTGATTGGTCAAAAATTGAAAGAATAGTCTTAAAAGACAAGGGAATAATGAGGTATTTAACAAGGTTTTATCTTGATGATGAATTATGGATCTACTTAAAAACCAACACAAAAAAGGAGGAGATTAATTTTTCTATTATATCCGGAATATCAAATAAAAAACTACTAGATCAATTGATAAAATACTACATGAAAACAAATAACGTTGTACAACACAGTGCATAATTAATTGCTAGTTCTACTACTTTGTTTACTAAATTAGTTGCTTAATCAACGCAACAACTCATACACAAACACGTTGTAAAATATTTAAGTGAACGAATGAAAATAGAATTTAGAAACATAAAAGAATCATATTTAGAAATAAAAACATTTCTTGAAAATGCTTCTGGAGAAAAAATTAACGGACTGAATACTCGGATTGCCGAAGACCTTGGACTTTTTGGAGATGATAATTATTTTCTCTTAACTGAATTCGCTGAAAAATATAATATTGATTTTAATGGTTTTGATTATGACAAATATTTTGAAAACGAAGGAGAATTATTTCACCCTAGTAGATTTTTAATTGGATTAATTCTTTTACCTTTTTTTCTAATTACAAAAATAATAAATTGGGTTTTCCCGAAAATTAAAATCGATTTTAGTAAACTAATTCTTCCTAAAATTAGAGAAACTTCTGATTTGACTTTTGGAGATTTACTTGTTTCGAAACTAAAAGGAGAATTTTGTTTACGAAAAAACACTCTGATTGAAATATAAAATATCAAACGGGATGAAAAAACATTTTACTACACCGTGCATAATTCATTGCTTAACAAGTTTTTCCTTCGGAAAAACCTCGTGCCTGCCTGTCGGCAGACAGGGACTTCAAAGGCTTGTAATTTTTAAGTCTTTTTTCGCTAAATTCACACAAACAAATCATGCTAAAACACGTTAGGCGTAATTTGAATAACGAAATGCAAACATTCAGAATTAATGGAAAAAAATTAAAGAGTTGGCACTCTGAATTTAAGAAAGAATTGAACTTTCCAGAATATTATGGAGAGAATATGAATGCTTGGATTGACTGTGTTGACGAACTGACTGACGAACCAACTATTTTACAAATTGATAACGGAAAATACTTGAAAGAAAACGAACCTGAATTATTTAACGCAATTTTGGAATGTGGAGCTTTTGTAAATTACAGAAAAATAGAAGTCGGAGAAAATCCGAATTTAATTATCGCAACTGACCATTAAAACAAGAAAGTACTAATTGAAAAAATCTGGATATAAATATCAAATTGAACAAGAACTTCTCAAAGAAAATTGGGAGATAAAAACTATAGATTCGCATTATGAATGGTGGGATGATGAACATTGGAAAATAGAATATAAATATGATTCGAAATTGACATTTGTTTTATGTTTCATTGTTGACCCAATGTCCGAAGGACAAAGAGAAAAAGGACAAGGAATATATGAAGTAAAAGCTTCAACGGAATTTCCTAAAAACTGGAATGATGATGAACATACCATAGCTTCTATCAGTATGACAAAAAGAAAATTCGAAGTAAAATTAAATGAGTTTATTGCAAAAATAATCGAATTTAAAAAAGAAAAACCTACTGCCAACAACCTGTATAATTAATTACTAGTTCTACTCTACTTACGAAAATCCTACCTTCGACTCTGCTCAGGTAACATCTGATTTTCTATTCGGTTTGTACCTGTCTGCGGTAGGCAAGTTTATTTAATTAGGTATTTAAACAGGCAAAAAGGTATACAATTACCTTATAAAGCATAATGACCAATTATTAAATTCTACTTTCAAATGAGATTCTCCGTAAAAAAATACTTTATTAGTATTAAATTAACAAGAACATGCTGTGAATAATTGTAGCTATGCATTTATTATTATCCTTTTAACAATTAAAAAGATTGAACAATGAAAAAAGTGTATTTTATTCTAATATTTGTATTCTCCGTATTTATAAGTGCCTGTAACACAAAAAAACAGCACACAAAAGACAGTGATACTCTAATTACAGAAGACAGCTATCTTGGACAAAAACCACCAGGTTTAAGTCCAGAAATTTTTGCTCCTGGAATTATTTCAATAAAAGGAAGATATGAAAACGGTATTTCGTTTTCTCCTGATTTAGATGAAATATATTTTTCAGCGATGAAAAAAGACGAAGATGATGTTATCTACATTTCAAAACTCGAAAACAATAAATGGACACATCCTAAAAAAGCAAATTTCACCAAAGGAAAAGAGGCTAAAGAAATGCATTCGTTTGTCACCACTGATGGAAAACGAATTTATTTTACCGCATATAGTGAAGACGCTAAGGGCGACTCTACAGGGACTAAAATATGGTATGTAGATCGTTTGGACAATGGGTGGAGCGAAGCAACAAAACTTGATTCGCCTATAAATAACGGAGATGCTTTCTTTTTGAACCAAGCTAAAAACGGCGACCTTTATTATTTCAATCTTGCAAAATGGAAAACGTATTATGCACCCAACAAAAATGGCAAATATCCCGAAGTACATGAAGTCGGAATTGTTGGTATACACGCTTTTATTGCACCTTCTCAAGATTATATCGTAGCAAATCTTAGAAACAAAGAAGATAAAGAAAGAAAAAGCGATATCTATGTATATTTTAAAGAGAAAGATGGCACATGGTCAAAACCAATTAACCTTGGAGAGACAGTAAATTCTAACTTTGCTGAAACATGCCCGAGTATCACTCCAGATGGTAAATATTTGTTTTACAATCTATATAACGAAGAAGGTGGAATCTCAAACTTTTATTGGGTGAGCACAGAAATCATCAGCACCTTAAAACCAGCCTATTTTAAGAAGTAACACTAAATTTAGCAAACATAATTTTTAGACTAACTCAATAAAATACAAATGTTAAAAACGTGTATAATTAATTGCTGTCGAAATACCTTAATCGGAGATTCACGCGAATTAATTTTCCTTCCGCAACGGCGGAAAGTGAATCGTACTTTTAACCGCAAAAAATGTAACACAAACACCTTCGATTTTATTAAAATTTAGCTGCATCAATTCAAGAGTTGAATACAATAATATTTTAAATTTGTGAAAACAATATTATATAGATGAACGAATTGAAATATATAAATGCTGGTGACCTGTGTATTGGGTATGAATGTAATGGAAACACAAACGGAATTCCAGTTATTCTTCTACATGGATTCCCTTATGATGTACGAGCTTATGACAGCGTAACACAGCTTTTATCAACAGAAAATTATTGGGTTATTGTGCCATACTTACGTGGATTTGGAGCCACCCGATTTTTGTCAGACAGTACAATTCGCTCAGGACAACAAGCAGCATTAGCCTACGACCTTATTGCGTTAATGGATGCACTCTCAATAGAGAAAGCCTTAATTACTGGATATGATTGGGGTGGACGTGTTGCATGTATTGTTTCTGCTATGTATCCCAATCGTGTAATTGGACTTGTATCTGCTTCTGGATATTGCATCCAACATATTGCGAACTCAATAGAACCGGTTAATCCAGAACTTGAAAAATTATATTGGTATCAATACTACTTTCATACCGAAAGAGGACGTTTAGGATTGTTAAAAAACAGAAAAGAATTGTGTAAAATTTTGTGGAACGATTGGTCTCCTACTTGGAAATTTGACGATGACACTTTTAATACATCGGCTATTTCTTTTGACAATCCTGATTTTGTAGAAATCGTCATTCATTCGTACAGGCATCGATACGGTTTAGTAGATGGAGACCCTAAATTTGAAGATATGGAGCAAGCATTATCAATACAACCCAAAATAAATGTCCAAACCATTGTACTTGAAGCTGATTCTGATGGAGTTGTTCCTTTTAGTGAAATAGATTATGATGCTCCTTTTTTTACAGGTGATTATGAAAGAAGAATTATTAAAGGAGCTGGACATAACTTACCGCAAGAGGCGCCTGAAGAATTTACGAAAGCGATTATCTCTTTAATAAATAAAAGAAAAAACTAAATGAAAAAATTAACTTTAATCTTACTATTAACAAGCTTTACATTTTTTGGACAAAAAAAAGTTGACCAAAATGAGTTGATAAAAAGTTTAACAATCTCGAAAAAAAACAATAATAAATTAAGCATGACTTTTTGGATTCCCAATAGTTATTGGGAAATAGCATTAGCGGGAAATGCAAATATTACAAAAGAAACAATTAATCTATTGGAAAAGACTTTTGAAAATTATTTACTTATCTGTACCGTCGATATTGAAATTGGTTCTGGAGCAAGTATGAATTTCAAATCAAAATCCGAATTAAAAAAAAGCATATTTATAACTGATATTAATAATCAAATTTATAAACCTTTGTCTGAAAGCCAAATTAATAATACTACAAAAAGTATGTTAAAAAACATCTCTCCAATGTTTGCTCAAATGTTTGGAAAAATGGGAAAAGGAATGCATTTCTTTCTTTTTAAAATTAAAGATACTAAAGGAGAAAATATTATTAATGAATTTGAAAAAGGTGAATTCACTGTTGAGTATTCTAAAAATAAATTTAAATGGACTTTACCCCTTTCAGCTTTAATTGATAGTAAATATTGCCCAATTGACAATAAAGAAATGAGTGGAAATTGGATGTTTTGCCCTTTTCATGGAAAGGAATTGATAAGTAAATAAAACTATTGCCAACACGGTACATATTTAATTACTTCATTTTCGGTGGATTAAGAATTTAGTTTTAAATTGTCCTCACAAAAAAACGATGAAACTTTAAGTACATCAATTTTAAAACACTTTATAGTTTTTCTCTTTTTTTATCAAAAGACATGTACTACAAACTAAAGAAATACCTTGGCAGCACGTAGCGCTAAACCATATGAAAAACTTGAATTATTATGTTGAGCTGTATAAAGAACAACTTGACAAAGGAGACATATTAATTGCGTATAATCAATTGGTAAAGTTTGTTATGAAGTTAAGAGTGGACTTTATTAAAAGTTTGTCCGAACACTATTCATTTACAGGTATTCTTCACGGATATATGGACTATACATACTTCTACTATTCTAATGATTTTATAAAAAGCAAAAAACTAAAATTGGGATTGGTATTAAATCATACAGAAATGAGATTTGAGATTTGGCTATTGGGAAATACCATAGCCCCTCAAAAAAAATACTGGAATTTGTTAAAAGAATCAAAATGGAATAAAGGCAGAAAAGAAATGCCTAAATATTCCGTTTTAGAAGCAATACTTGAAAATAAACCAGATTTTGATAACTTAATACTATTATCTCAAAAGATTGAAAACAGCTTGATTAAAGCATCTGACGAAATTATTAATGCGATTAAAAAAGTTGAATTAAAAAATAACCCCAGTACCTAATACACATAAATTAATTACTAGTGCAAGCCTACTTAAAAAATAGGTACATACACCAGAAAGATATAAATGACAAAAAAAGAACTATCAGAATTAACAGATGAAGAGCTGTTAGACAAAGCAAAAAAAATAAAATCAACTTCCATAACGAATGCTGTATTAGTTGGATTTATGATTGGAATTGTTATGTACAGCATTGTAAAAAACAGTATTGGATTTCTAACATTAATCCCTTTATTTATTGCCTACAAATTAATTAATAGTTCTAAGAATACTAAAGATTTGAAAGCTGTTTTAAAAGAAAGAGATTTAAGCTAAGAAATGGTGTAGAGGACATTTCACTTTTAATAGCAAAACTCCAGACACAAACATGTACCCTTATAGTATGAAGAACGTAGCAACCTTGACAATTTTCGCTTTATTTGTAAGTACTTTTTGCACTGCTCAAAATACATACAACTATTCCCAGCCAAAAAACCTTAAAGACGGATGGAAAACCAACCATTTGAAATCTCAAAATATTGATTCAACATTGATATTTAAATTATTCAACAAACTACAAATAAAAGATCATGAAATTCATAGTATTTTATTAGTAAAAAGCAACCAGCTTATTATTGAAGAATACTTTGGAGAGAACTCAGAAAACAACCAACACGACCTTCGTTCTGTAACTAAAAGCATTACGTCTATCTTAATGGGAATTGCCGTTGATCGTGGGCTTATTGAAAGTATAAACGACCCAATATCTAAATATCTCAAAAACCTTGTTCCTACCAAGAATCTAGATGAAAGAAAAAAAGAAATTACAATCAAACACCTATTAACCATGTCTACGGGATTGGACTGTAATGATTGGGATAAAAAATCAAAAGGACGTGAAGATAAAATTTATAAGAAAAGTAATTGGTTGCACTATTTTTTAAATTTACCAATGGTTAATGCCCCTGGTAACGTCTCAAATTATTGTACAATGGGACAAATTTTAGCGACTGAAATTATTAGTCAAGCTTCGGGAATGACAATCGATAAATTTGCCGAAAAACATGTATTCAATCCATTAAACATTACCAATGTAAGTTGGGGACATACATCTAGCAAAAAAATTATTTCATCTGGTAAAAGGCTCTACATGACTTCTAGGGATATGGCAAAAATTGGACAGTTAATCCTTAACAAAGGGAAATGGAATGATAAACAAATTGTAGCTGAAAAATGGGTAGAAGAGTCAATTACTCCAAAAACAAAAATTACAGGAATTGATTATGGATATTTATGGTGGAACATTCCGTTTAAATTAAACGCAAAAACAATTAATTCTATAGCTGCAACTGGTAATGGAGGTCAATATATTATAATTATCCCGAGTATGGATCTAGTTGCTGTATTCACAGGTGGCGCATATAATTCACAAAAAGACAAATTACCATTTGCCATTATCAATGATATCTTCTTGCCTACATTTGCAAACGAAAAACAATAACCGCTTCAAATGATTGCATTATATAACACAGTTCTCATATGATTTTCATTGTAGTTCTAACCATTCTAGTCATCATTGTTTTTGCGTTTAATTGGAAACGCAAAAATAACACAAAATGGAAAGTACCAAATACGCCCTTTCCAACTGATTGGAGAATTATATTAAACAACAATATCTCCTACTATAGTTCATTATCCGATGCTGAGAAAAAAAGGTTTGAATACAAAGTTCAGGAGTTTTTATTAAACTGTAAAATAACCGGCGTAAAAACAAGAATTCATGCAATAGATAAAATACTTGTAGCTGCTAGTGCTGTTATTCCAATATTTGGATTTGACCATTGGAGGTATCACAACCTTCATGAGGTGTTTATCTACCCAACAATGTTTAATGAGAATTTTGAAACTGAAGGTTCTGATAGAAGGATTTTAGGAATGGTTGGAAATGGCTATATGGAAGGTATTATGATTTTATCACAACAGGCTTTGAAACTTGGGTTTCAAAATGAGTCTGACAAAAAAAACACTGCCATTCATGAGTTTGTTCATTTAATAGATAAAACAGCTGGGCCTATTGATGGTATTCCTTCTGCTCTTATGGAAAAGCAATATGCAATACCATGGATAGACCTTATCAATAAAAAGCTAGAAGAAATATATGATGGGAGCTCTGACATAAACCCTTATGGAGGAACTAATAGCGCCGAATTCTTTTCTGTAGCAAGTGAATATTTCTTTGAACGTCCAAAATTACTAAAGAGAAAACACCCAAATTTATACACTCATTTAGAAAAGGTATTTAAGCAAGATATGTCTACAAGAAACCTAAGAAAAAACAACGCTGGCATTAAACGCAATAGTCTCTGTCCCTGTAATAGCGGAAATAAATATAAAAAGTGTTGTGGTTCTAGAGGTAACAATTAGTTTGTAAAAAAAACAACTCGAAAACCCTTCCAACTAAAAAAATGTACATTTATTGTGTACAACTGTCACAAACCGAAAACCCTTTTGTCTATAATATAGAAACGTTTCATTGAAGGATACAAATCAACATATCAACCAACTATTAGAACGCTGTAAAAAAGGCGATAATTCTGCACAAATGCAGATTTATAAGGACTATTACAGAGCTATGTACAACGCATCATTAAGGATACTTAAAGATGAGTTTGAAGCAGAAGACATAATGCAAGAAGCATTTTTAACTGCTTTTACAAAACTAGATACATTTAAAGGTGAAGTTGCTTTTGGTGCGTGGTTAAAACGAATTGTTATTAACAAGAGTTTAACCCAACTAAAAAAAAATAACAAGTACCAAGATGTAAAGATGGAAGTAATTAAAGATACAACTACAGAAACTGAAGACGCTGTAGATTATACTTCATTGCATGCCAGTAAGGTATTAGAAACGTTAAACTCTTTAAAAGAAAATTATAGAATCGTTTTAAATTTACATCTAATTGAAGGATACGATTATGAAGAAATCGGACAGATATTAGGATATTCAAATGAAAATGTGAGAACCACAATTTCTAGAGCAAAAAAGAAATTAAAGCAACAGCTCGTTTTAGAAACAGCATAATAAAACCAAGAAATGGAAGATCAGTTTAACAACTTTTTTAAAAATACCGACTTCGATTTAGAAGAACCGAAATTTGGTCATCTAGAGAGATTCCAGGATCGATTAATCAATCAAGATAAAAAGAAAAAAAAAATAACTTCTTTTAAGTGGATGAGTGTCGCCGCATCTATCATATTAATGATCGGGTTTTGGTTAGGATCTAATCAAACAGAAGCAACTTTGTTACTTGCCGATGTTTCTCCGAAAATGCAAGAAGCCGAAAGCTTTTTTGTAAGCACTATTAAATTAGAATTAAAAGAAGTAGAAAAAGTCAGAAACCCTAAAACAGAACGTGTAATTGAAGATGCACTAAACCAGTTAGAGGTTTTAGAAGATAAATATAAAGATTTAGTAAAAGCACTTAATAATAGTAATGACGACAGACGTGTTGTGTATGCGATGATAAGCAATTATCAAAATAGAATAGATGTTTTACAAGATGTACTAAAACTAATAAACCAAATTAACAATCCTAAAGAGAATCAAAATGAAGAAATCTATTTATAAAATAGCCTTATTGTTTTTAGTAGTACCATTCCTAAGTTTTGGTACTGGAGAAACAAAACCAAAGCACGAAAAAAGCAGAACAGTTAAGAAAGAATATTCTGTAAGTAGCGATGCAACTGTTGGAATTAACAACAAGTATGGAAATGTAAATATTATTACGTGGAATAAAAACAAAGTAGAAATTACTGTAGAAATTACTGTCAAAGGAAATGATCTAAATACTGTAGAAAGAAAGTTAAGAAATATTCACATAGAGTTTAATGCAAATTCTGACATGGTTTCTGCAAAAACTAGATTCGAAAAATCATCTAAAAGCTGGAGCTTTTGGGGGAAATCAAAAAACACGAGTTATAAAATTAACTATACCGTGAAAATGCCAAAATCTAACAATGTAAAAGTTAGCAATGACTACGGTAATATTTTGCTAAACGAAATAGATGGTTCTGCTGATATTAATTGTGATTATGGGAAAATAGTACTTGGAGACTTGAACAATTCTAGCAACAAAATTAATTTAGATTATAGCAAAGGATCTTCAATTAATTTTATGAAGTCTGGGTATGTAAATGCAGATTATTCTAAACTTACAATTGATAAAACAGACAACGTAAAAATTAATTCAGATTACTCTACTATAACTATTGAAACAGCAAACAAAGTAACTTATAATGCTGATTATGGCACTATTAAAGTGGATGACGTAGAAAATATTACTGGTAATTCTGATTATGTAAGCATTCGTTTAGGAACTGTTAGAAATAAATTAAACATAAAAGCAGATTACGGTTCAATCAAAATAAGTGAATTAGCGAAAGGATTTGACAGCGCAGAAATCTCTGGACAATATGCAGGCATCACTATTGGGGTAAAAGCAAACAATACCTTTAAGTTTACTGCTGATCTACAGTACGCTAGACTTAAGTACAACGAAAACAATGTTGACATGCGTAAAAGCATTCAAAAATCTTCTAAGAGATATTACGAAGGATCGTATGGTAACGGAAACAGTAATTCTGTTTTAATCATCAAGTCACAATATGGAAGTGTAAATTTTAAAGAACAATAATCAGAAACATAAATCAATCAAGATCATGAAAAAATTAATTATCACATGCATCATTTTCACAATGAGTTTATCTGTAAATGCTCAGAGCTGGTGGAATAGTAAAAAGGTTCGTGGAAACGGAAATGTAACAACAGAAACAAGAAGAACATCAGATTATGATGGTGTAAGCTTTGGAGGAAGCTTTGATGTTGTTTTAGTAAAAGGAAAAGAAGGTAGAATCACTATTAAAGGTGAAGAAAACTTATTAAAATATATTGAAACTGAAGTTAAAAGAGGCGTTTTAAAAATCAAGGTAAAAAAAGGTGTTAACTTAAGAATGACTAGAAAAATGGTTGTTACAGTTCCGTATCAAGATATTGAAAAAGTAAGCTTAAGCGGCTCTGGAGATTTAACAAGTAATGGAACTATTAAAGCGGATTCGTTTTCACTTTCTGTTGCAGGTTCTGGTAACATGAGATTAGACGTAGAAGCAAACAACATAAAATCTAATATTGCAGGTTCTGGAAACATTAAATTAAGTGGTTCTGCAGATGAATTGACTTGTGTTATTGCTGGTTCTGGAGATATTAACGCTTATGACTTGAAAGCAAAATCTACTTCAGCAAAAATTGCAGGATCAGGAAATATTAAAACTTCTGTTTCTGATAAAATATCTGCAAAAGTGGTAGGTTCTGGAAATATCTATTACAAAGGGAGTCCTGATAAAATTGAAAGTAAAGCCTTAGGTTCTGGCAGTATTATTAGCAGAAACTAAGAGAAAAACTAAAATATCCCCCATAAAAAAAGCCTTAGAAATTTCTAAGGCTTTTTTTATTAATAATTTCTATACTTTGATGTTTCTTCAAAAATATGTTCTAATATTTTTCTGTCTTTATCTTCAAAAGGAATGTTTCTGCGTTGCATAACTACTTCTGCAACTTCAAATACTTTTTTAGTTTGATAGGTTGTAAAACCAGAAGCTCCACCCCAGCTATACGACGGAATAAAGTTTCTTGGAAAACCACTTCCAAAAATATTAGCACTTACCCCAACTACGGTTCCAGTATTAAACATAGTGTTAATTCCACATTTAGAATGATCTCCCATCATTAATCCGCAGAACTGCAGTCCAGTTTTTGCAAATCGCTCCGTTTCATAACTCCAAATTTTTACTTCTGCGTAGTTATTTTTTAAATTAGAATTGTTAGAATCTGCTCCAATATTACACCACTCTCCTATAACTGCATTTCCTAAATACCCTTCATGTCCTTTACTTGAGTACCCAAAAAGAACTACATTGTTAATTTCTCCTGCAACCTTACAATAAGGTCCTAACGTAGTGTTTCCATATATTTTAGCGCCCATTTTTACAACTGCATTATCACACATAGCAAATGGACCACGAATTAAACTCCCTTCTAATATTACTGCATCCTTACCTATATATATAGGACCATCAGTCGCATTTAATGAGGCATATATAATTGACGCGCCTTCTTCTATAAAAATCTGATCTTTATGTATAGCATGTACACCTTCAGGAATTGGCTCTGATGTTCTTCCTTCAGTAATTAAATCAAAATCTAATTGAATTGCTTTTCCATTAAAAGAAAAAATGTCCCAAGTATTCTTAATTTGCAACAATTCTTCTCCAAATTCAATTTGAGAATAGGTAGAGAAATCTACTTCTTCTTGTGAATCTGTAGTATAAAACGCAACGACATTCTCTCCGCTAAAAAGCGCCTCATTTTCAGTAAGATTTTGAATTTTTTCTACCAAAGATAACGTTGGGATAAATGAAGCATTTATTAAAATATTCTGCTCCATTTCTACCATCGGATATTTCTCTTCTAAATATTCCTCGGTAATTGTAGTAGTTGTCAATCCAAGGTGTTTTTCCCATTTTTCTCTAATGGTTAAAATTCCAACTCTTATATCAGCAACTGGTCTTGTATATGTAAAGGGAAGTAATGCATTACGCACATCACTATCAAATAAAATGTAATTCATTTTTCACTTTTGATTTGTGCAAATATAAAGTAATGATGTGAATCCCCTACTAAAAAGCAATTACAAAATTCCAATTGAATAAAGACAAACAACCTATTATTAAGGATAAACAACCTTAATTCACACATTAAAAAACACGCCAGATATTGAATCCAAAGAAAACACCTCCTTTTCCCCAATTACCAGCAGCTTTTGTTAAATACCCAGATTCGTTCATTAATTGAGCGTTTGTGATATGCAACTGAAAAACGTGACCTCCAGTTTCTATATCTACTCCTAATGAAATTGGGTTTCTATACATACTATTTGCCACTCTATTCATATGTGCATGATATTCTGCATTGATTGTTACACGTTTGCTTATTTTATACCTTCCTCCTAGTCCTAAAATATATTGAGTATTCTCTTGTAAATCGTTTTCAACAAAATTTTGATGTAAATATATAGGAGAAGCTTCCAAAGAGAATTTTTCATTAAACTTTCTAGAGATTAACAGCTCATGCGCCACTGTATATCTATGTTTAGATGCTAATAAAGGGTAGTTTACCTTATCTAACCCTGTGTTATATTCCATACTATTAAAACCAACAATAGTCACAGGAGACTTTCCTTCTTCTTGATGCAGCAGTCTATACTTTACATGTGCATCATAGGTTTTATTTGATGAGCTTCTAGATACCCCAACATTTAACCAATCAGTAAAACCATATACAAAGCTAAAACGGATGTTTGAATTATCTAAGCCAAAAAGGTCTTTAATTCCTGATTTTACTGAACCAAACCGATGAGAAATAACAAAGTAAAAATCTTTTTTTGCAGCCAATTTTGTTGACTCCATATTAATAATTTTCAGTCCTTTAAAAACAGAGGATACCTTTTTATCTGTTGTTACATCATTATTTAATTCGTTTAACAAATCGTCTTGAGCAACAATTGATGTACTTACAAGAATGGCTAAGAGTAGAAGTTGTATTTTTTTCATGAATTTTATGTATTAAAAAAGCCAACCAAAAAATGATTGACCCTTATTAATTATTTTTGTAAATTATTTTTTTATAAATTGTTTAGCACCTATTTTTCCTTCAGATTGAATCTTTAAAACGTAAACTCCATTACTTAAATCTGCAACATTTACCAATTTATTCTGAGATGTGATTTTTGAACTCAGCACTAATCTTCCTGAAATATCAAACACATTCAAATCTGCTTTAGAAACACCATTTGGCAATTGTACATTTATATGATCGCTTGATGGGTTAGGGTACAATGCAAAGTCTAATTGTTTTTCTTTTGCAATACCTAATACATTAAAGTTCCCTGTAGAGGCTGTTACGGTTTGATCACCACCAGTACCTCCAGTTCCATCTGCAGCTAAAGCAGCAACATAAAATTTTATTGCACCAACGTCTGTGGCTGGGGATGTCCAATTAAAATTCCAAACTTTTTTTGAGTTTCCAGCACTAGTGTGAGTAACATGTGTACCTCCATTTTTTAGCTGATTATCTGCTCCATCATCTATAAAAGCACCAACTTTAGAATTGTCACTGATTCGCTCAGCAGTAATTTGAAAACCATGCTTACTACCAGAACCCGTTACATCTACCTGTATTCCATAGCTTGTACTTAAGGCATATCCTCCTGCAGGTACTTCTGTCTGAATGGTTACTGTAGCTCCAAAGTTCCCACCACTATGACAAGTTGTACATGAGTTTGAAGAATCTCCAGGTGAACTAGAAAACCCTCCATCTCTTCCTCCTGATAAGGATAGCAAGGAAAAAGCTATCACAGGAATCATAAATAAAATAAATTTAAAAAAGTAGTTTTTTTTCATGCTGAGTCGTTTAATTGTTAATTAGAGTTATTTGATCAAATTTTATGTATTCTAGTAATTCGTCGTATCCAATACTTCTTCCTTTCACTTTTATGACCGTTGCTAATTTAATTTTACGCATTGTCAATGAATCTGTGTAACAAATGATTCCGTTATTAAGTGTAAAATTATCAGTATCAATAGCTGTTACTTTTCCTACAATCTCAATTGTTTTATCTAAATACTTGGTTGTAGTAGTTTCTATATCGTTTTGATATTCATCAATTAAATCTTTTGATTCTTTTATAAACTGGGCGTTTTCTTTAGCAATATTTCTATGTTCTTGATAGATGTAATTATAACCAATAACTCCCGACAAAAGGATTAAAATGCTTAGCAAATAATAAAACTTACGCTTCGTCATGTAGCTAATATAATAAGTTTTTATTATTTTTAAACATTATAAATAATTAATTTACAACTAAGTACAACGTATTCAACCCTAAAAAAGAAATGAAAAAATTATTTACACTATTTATTTTTGCCCTTTTATGCTCTAATTGTACTTCTGATAGTACCGACGATTTAACCATTCCTATACCTACTGTTATTACCTATACTCAAAATGTAAAGATGATACTAGATACTAGCTGTGCAACAAGTGGTTGTCATAATGCCGCAAGCAATACTGCTGGTTTAACACTAGAAACATACGCACAAGCTAGAAATGCTTTTGAGAATAGAAATGCACTTGGAAGAATGGAAAGCACAACAGCATCTATGCCACCATCTGGAAACTTACCTTCAACTTCAATTCAAATAATTAAAAATTGGAGAGACCAAGGCTATTTAGAAAATTAACTCATAGCATATGAAATCTAAAATTTTAATTCTATTCGTGTTCTTTTCAGTCTCCTTTTATGCACAAGAAAAATACTACACAACATCTGGAACCATTACATTCGAATCTTCAGTTCCATCTTTTGAAGAAGTCAAAGCAACAAACACAAAAGTTACTGCCATATTAAAAGATGATGGAACTATTGCTTCTTTAGCTTTAACAAAAGCTTTTCGTTTTAAAATTGCCTTAATGGAAGAGCATTTTAATGAAAATTACATGGAGTCAACAAGATTTCCAAAAGCAACTTTCTCTGGCAAAATAGTTAATTTCTCTATGGATCAATTGAGTGCTTCTGATAAAGAATTTAATATTAAAGGAAAATTGACTATTAGAGGAGTTTCTAAAAACATTGAAATAAAATCTCAAATAAAAAAATCAGGAAATACAATTACTATAAGGTCTAGTTTTACTACTACTCCAGAAGATTTCGGTATTAAAATTCCGAAGATAGTAAGAAACAAAATCGCGAAGAATGTGGATGTTACATTTAACTTTATATTGAAGAAAAAATAAAATTCAAGCATAAAAAAAGCCCCAACTTAGTTGGGGCTTTTTAATTTTATAAACTTGTGTTTATTTATTCAAATACATTTTTCTTCTCGAATACAATTCGTAGAATTCATCATCTTTTAAATCATCAATAAACAAAATACTTTCTCCGGTAGATTTCATCTCTGGTCCTAAGTTCTTATTTACATTCGGAAACTTATTAAAAGAGAACACTGGTTTTTTAATTGCATATCCTTCTAATTTCGGATTGAAATCAAAATCTGTTACTTTCTTTTCTCCTAACATTACTTTAGTTGCGTAATTCACATACGGTTCTCCGTATGCTTTTGCAATAAAAGGAACTGTTCTAGATGCTCTTGGGTTTGCTTCAATGATATAAACAACCTCATCCTTGATTGCAAACTGAACATTAATAAGACCTACAGTTTTCAACTCTCTTGCTATAGTATAGGTATGGTCTTTAATTTGTTGCATTACCAAATCTCCTAAATTAAATGCAGGTAATAACGCGTTAGAATCTCCAGAATGCACACCACAAGGCTCTATATGCTCCATAATTCCGATGATATATACATTTCCATCAGCATCACAAATAGCATCTGCTTCTGCTTCAATGGCGCCATCTAAATAATGATCTAATAATAATTTATTACCCGGCATTCTTCTCAACAAACCAACAACATGTTCTATCAATTCTTCTTTGTTGATCACAATTTTCATTCCCTGACCACCCAAAACATATGAAGGTCTTACCAAAATTGGAAAATCTAATTCTTCAGCCAATACGAGTGCTTCATCTGCAGATTCTGCAATTCCAAATTCTGGATATGGAATATTATTGTCTTGTAATAATTTTGAGAAACTTCCTCTATCTTCAGCTAAATCTAGCGCTTCAAAACTTGTTCCTATAATTTTGATTCCGTACTTGGTTAATTTCTCTGCTAACTTTAATGCAGTTTGTCCACCTAATTGCACAATAACACCTTCTGGTTTTTCGTGCTTAATAATGTCATAAATATGTTCCCAGAATACTGGTTCGAAGTACAATTTATCTGCAGTATCAAAATCTGTAGAAACCGTTTCTGGATTACAGTTAATCATAATGGTTTCATATCCGCATTCTGCAGCTGCTAAAACCCCATGTACACAACAGTAATCAAACTCAATTCCTTGTCCAATTCTATTTGGACCAGATCCTAAAACGATAATTTTTTTCTTATCTGAAACAACACTTTCATTGTCTGCATATCGTTTTCCATCTGCAGTTTCAATATCATTTTCAAACGTTGAGTAATAATAAGGTGTCATCGCTTTGAACTCTGCAGCACAAGTATCAACCAATTTAAATACTCTATTGATATTTAATTCTTCACGTTTTGCGTAAACTTGACTTTCTAAACATCCAAGCATATGTGCAATTTGTCTATCGCCATATCCTTTTTGTTTTGCCTCAAGTAGTAAATCTCGCTGAATTGTATCTATTTTAAAAGTAGAAATCTCTTT